>ENA-UADP01000032-UADP01000032.1-human-gut-metagenome-genome-assembly--contig:-NODE-32-length-40762-cov-7.699978_pt1 | contig 40762 bp, 21 predicted proteins | sample MGYA00244263_ERZ654259 | MGnify/ENA primary metagenome ERZ654259 (study PRJEB26926, sample SAMN06165106) | human gut metagenome | biome: ENVO:00009003; feature: ENVO:2100002; material: ENVO:00002003...
TCGACAAAATAAAGGATGCGGAAAGTGATGCAATTTCAAATTTCAGTTCCCAGCGCGTTACTCCGGAAATGCTGTCCGAATCAACCAAGCAGTTTATTAATGCAAGTGGTGGCGGTACAATAAACAATCTTGCGGATGACGAAGACCTTGTATCTGTAGACAAAGGGGAAAACTTAAGTGTTTTAAAATTTGCAGACCGTGCTTATAATCCTGGAATACATGTAGGAATGGGGTATAAAATCTTGCGCAGGAATATTATAGACGGTAAAAATATACTTACACAGGATATGATAAATCAGTCATATACGATTTATGTCGTTCAGTATGATTTTGATTTAAATGGTGCTCAAATCACTATTCCCAAAAACTGCATTTTGAAATTTGACGGGGGAAGTTTGAGTAATGGCAAGTTGACTTCCATTGGTTATGTCAGGTGTATAAATTCAGATACCCCGGATTATTCAAATGAACTTAAATGCGATATAGACAATAATTTTGTAGACAAATTTCCGATAAATCCATATTCTAAGCTCCAGCAGAAAAATGATACGATACTGACTCTGAATGTGGGGTATTGGTCTAAGGAAACTCCGGTGGAGCAACCTGCACAATTCATCGATTACATTAAGTCATGCGGATGTATAGGTATAACGGTAGTTATTGCCTTACATAACGATGAGAAAGGGAATATTATACGGGATTATCCGGAAAACTTTTATGATTATTTCCATACTAACGGTGTAAATATAGAAGCGGTCAAATTCCATATAGATGGAGGTGATTATAATGGACGGGATAATGTGGAATTTTATAGAAATTACGTAAATGAAGTAAGGGATATAACCAGAGATTTTGTAGGAAAGAATGACGTACATGCAATATTTATATTGAATGAGTGGTATGAGCCTACAGATGAAAGGAATAAGGATATGTGTAATATAACCAGGTCTTTAATATCAGATATAAAGGCTTGGGGATTTAAGGTCGGAATATCGGGGTATAGGGGAGACAAATCCAATATGCCCTTTGATTTATTCAATAAGTTTGACTATAAAGGGTTAAATATATATCCATTTTTCGGGTTAAAGGATGAATTTACAACAGAAGAGAACACGGATATATACACTCCCTTCAATTTACTATATAATACAATGTCAAGCCATGGCAAGTATGTGGCAAACTCAATAACGGAGAGTGGAGCTTCGGAAAGCTATTATACATTGCGGAATCCGGCAGATAATACCGTAAAATACGGTAAAAATTTTACAGAGTATTCCCCTCTGATTCATTTGTATAATAAAGGCCTGTTTCATTTTGCAGGCAATTTAAATCCCAAATTCATATGTACATGGTATTCTAAACAATTGTATTTGGGAAAAGTTGAGGATTTAATCAAACAATACTTATTCTAATAAAATGGCTACTTATTACATTATAGGAAAAATATGTTCTACTGCCAATGGATATACATTAGGAACTATCAGTCGCTATGATTATCATGTTGAAATAGCCCATTGTATAAGTGAGGCAAATGTAGAATATCCGTTTTTTATTAAGCATACTACTGAAGATCATTTGCCTAATATATCTGATATAGTTAGTTTTAAAAGTACTATAACAGGTTTATATATCATCAAGAAAAAAAATGATAATAATTTATACATAGCTTCTGTTTCGAATTACAAATTCTATATAGATTCAAGAACAATATGGCATTTTGGACGATATAAGAATACTGATTTTCAAAACATATTGTCAAATCAGGAGATGGGGATAACTTCAAATGAATCGGTTACAGATGATGATATAGAAGAAAAGCTTCAATCGTCAATTGGCACATTGTCTGATGACCATACAATTCTTGTCAAGAATAATATCATTGTAATAAATTACTCCGCTGATAATCCCGGTGTATTCAGAATAGTGTTCAACTTACTGAATACTTTAAATAAATCCAATAATATTTTGGATTTATATTCTTTCGGTGACGGCAATGTCCAGGGAGTACTTTCCAATTACACCAATGCCGTAAAAGGATTTGAAGCTTATATAGAAAAAGTACATAAAAATATTTTTATAAAATGTAATATAAGTGGAGCGTATTTGTTTAACTGTACTCTTAAATACAATATAGCAACTTATAAGTTTACTAATTCACTTCCTGACGGGTTAGAAAAAATCCCTATCAGTTTTTTGGGAAATATTGCCAATAATAGTGGTAAGACCGAAGACAGACCTACTAATGCGGATAAGGGTTTTCAATATTATGATACAGATATAAACAAGCCTATTTGGTGGAACGGTTCTTCATGGACAGATGCCAGTGGTTCTACAGTGTAGTGCTTTACTAATTGTTTATAGGGGATAGCATTTGAAAAACTAAATCATCAGTTTAGCGGCAGTTCACTGATATGAAAAATAACATCTTATCCACCGCACCTAAGATGTTATTTTTCATACCATAAATAATTAGTAAAACACTACACTGTAGAACCACTGGCATCTGTCCATGAAGAACCGTTCCACCATATAGGTTTACGCAGGGTCACATCAAAAAATTGAAAACCATTATCTGCATTGCCAGGACGTTGTGAAGTAATTCCTACATTTAAACATGGAATTGCGAAAAAATCAAGAAACGGACTTTTTAAATTCCCATTCGTTGACATCAAGACTCCCTGATTGTAAAAAAAATGCGGGTATAAAGTTTTGTCCGGTATGTCGTCCTTTACTGGTTTCCACAGCAATACCGATGTCTTCATTGTTGACCAGGTAGAATCATGTTCACCGATTAATGCACAGTCTGAAAAATCCTGAAACGATAAGGTTTCAACGTCATTAACCGAACTGAATCCAACAACAACTTCTTTTTTCCCGTTAGGTGACTCTCTGTATACCTCAAACCCATAGTTCTTACCCGGGTTTATATAGAAATATGGCGTTTTCCCTTTATCACTATCAGTAATATCCATATTAAACACACGTTTGGCAATAGGTATATTTTCTCCACACAACAGATATATTGTATATTTATAACTTCCATTTTCCCTATTATTAATAATATTACCGGTATCCCTTAATTCAATATTTCCTTTGTTAAAAGCGTCCATAACATACTGGCGCATTCCTAATGAAGTCGTTCTCTTATAATTATAATAACAGGCTTTGTACCGATTTGTATCAACCAATGTCCCCCCTATTCTACAGTTGAGAAACACGCAATTCATATCCACAATATCAGTATTGTTCAAAAATTCAGGCATTGTCATATCTCCGGCTTTATCCCATAGCCCTCTAAAATAACAACCAATATATGTTACGCCTTGATTTTCACTTAATATCCTGCTATTCATATAAAAATAGCAGCCTATAAAGTTGGCTTGAATGAGACCTCCACTACCTTCAATTGTAACTCCGCTGATTTCCCAGTGACAGCCGGTAAAATTAGCTTTGATTTTTTGAGTTAATGTTATATTGCTTTGGATACAATTAATAAAGTTAGTATACAGTCCTCCTCTGAATGTACCTAACTTATAATCAAAAGTCCTTTTTTCGTTATACCCTCTGAATTCATTTACCGAATTAAATATCCAAGCATCTCCCGCTAATTCCTGTCCCTCATTCATTTTGGATATAGTACCGTCCCTTAACACCACATTTATAGCATCAAGCCGGTATGTTACATCTGAATAGGTGTCCTCCCATGAATAATAAATGACATTATGCCAACGCATGACATCAATATATCTATCAGCCAATGCCAGTATATAAGGAACCCGCCTTATATTCATATTATCCAAATGTACAGGAACCCCACTGATTATGACAGGAATTTGCCAATTACGGTATTTCGTATCGCTGCCTTTAGACATGATAAATCCTTCTTTGATTGAAAGCCCGATAGAAGAGTATGCCGATCTCCAATCATTTATTCCATCATTCATGTTTATGACAATATGGAAATCTATGAAAGAAGACATATTCATGTCAATCGACAATTCATTCAAAATCTTTGCATCTATGTCTTTGGTAAACAGATAAGTCTTCTTATTGGAACATCTTATACTGCGACATATCCGCACGATTGCATTAAATGCATCAGAGCTGTCTGTTTTACCGTCGTTGGACGCGCCAAACCATTCCGGCATTAAGTATTTGTTTTCTACATCCCCTTTGATATTCAACGCATTTAAAAAACGACCCCCATTAAATTTTAGAATACACCCTTTAGGAATGCTTATTTCTGCGCCATCCAAATCAAAATCATACCTGATTTCATATATAGTATCAGGCTGATTTATCATTTCCTGCGTAAGTATATTTTTACCGTCTATAATATTCCTACGCAATATTTTATACCCCTTGCCGCTGAATCTGTCAGGATTATAAGCACGGTCGGCAAATTTTAAAACACTTAAATTTTCCCCTTTGTCTACAGACACAAGGTCTTCGTCGTCCGCAAGATTATTTATTGTACCGCCGCCACTTGCGTTAATAAACTGCTTGGTTGATTCGGACAGCATATCAGGAGTAACACGCTGGGAACTGAAATTTGAAATTGCATCACTTTCCGCATCCTTTATTTTGTCGATGGCTTCATCTCGAATATCGGTCAATTTATCTTCATTTGATTTCCAGTTCTCGATATTTTCAAATGCTCCACCTGCAAATTCCCACGTCTCCACAAGTCCGCTATTGTTCAAGAATGACACTTTTAGCCCGATGTTTCTAAGTTCCTGCGGAACTTGGGTAATGGCGCCCTCCAGACTATACTTATTGGTTCTACCGATACCAGAGGTCGGGTACACAACCGACACATTGATTTCATTAAACAGCTTGTTGATGGATGTGCGTGTGCCGGGATGTACCACTGCATCAGAGGTTGTAGCGGGATAAATAGTCTCCCAACCTTTTGAAAGTTTATAAATTTTTGTCATATAATTCCTATTTTTGCCTAAGTTCCGCAAGATTTTGAACTGCTGTTATTTTTATGTAATTATTCATTCATTGTCTTTTCCCGGAAACTGCTAAATGTAAGAAAAAGCATCCTGCATATCGGGATATTCCTTCGTTGAAAGCGCTACGAATATTTGACAATACTGTTGATAATTAATTTTCACAACTATAATATTGATGTTACATCGTCAATTTCCTCGGCCGTTAAGTATCCTGTTAAGTCGATACTTCCACCCCCTCCAGTCTCCCCTGTGGCACTCCATATGCCTTTTGTCTCGCAGCGAAAGATTGGCCCCGGTATCGTATCACCCACTATGGCCCAATCACCTACAATCGGAGATGGTATAGCTGCTTTTAATGCTTCGATAGTAGGATACAGTCCTTTACTCACCCCCTTAATGTTTTTTGCTTCAAACCAGCCGTCCACTCTCACGTTACCTTTCAAGTGGGTTTTCCCTTGAATAACCGCATCACCGCCTATCGCTGTATTGCGACCAATGGAAACATCACCGTCTATTTGTCTTGATTCATGACTCATATTAATACAGATTTTGCCAATTCGTTCAATGCGGCACTTTTTTCCGTATCGCCGAATGTCGTTAATACTAATGCAGCTATGGTGTATATCACAGCATCATAACATTTCTCGCAGATTTCTATTGAGTCATATATGTCTATTTCCGGATAAGGTAGATATACAGCACGACTCACTTTCGCTTCTGTCGTTTTGCATGAATAAAATTCCATCACTCTTCCTTCCGGTCGTATGGATATAGCGCAAACAGGCCGTTGGCATGTTCCTCTTATGCCTTTAAATCGAGAAGACTGTTTTTTGTATTCAGGATCATCGGTACTTATGGGGGTAAATACCGCACGTTCCCAATCGTTCATTTGAAAAGCTACAAGACGCATGAAATCTTCCGGTAGCAATATCCATCCACTTTCATGCTCTTTCCAATATATAGCATCACCGAAGTTATGTCCACCATCAAGCAGATAAGGCGATGCAGAGCTGTGTACACGCTTCACCGCTTCCACAATTTTCGATGCAATGATATCGTCAAGTGCAAGGGTGTCCACATCGCCTATAATCTTCAGCGTATCGCTGTTTGCGTTCTGGTCCAAAGCGATGCGTACATCCTCTTGTATTTTGTTCTTCTGATATACAGCCATAAGTCCTTATCTTTATTCCAAGCCCTCGAACTCAATTCCGTTTGCAGCAGCCTGCTCCATGATTGCCTTGGTTGAGCGCATGGAAGTGCGGCTGATGCCGAAAGTATCTGCAAGGTAATCCTTTGCACTTGCAATGTCGCTTACTTTGACTTTGCGAGATGTCGTATTGTTATCCCCTGCGTCTTTTTGCGGCATTTCGTCCTGTCTGCCAGTTTCGTTGTCAGGTGTGTCTTCACCATTGTGTGTGTCTTCACCACTGTGCGTACCTTCAACATGCAGTTTTTCAGGTGAACCGCTTTTAGACGCTTTGCCGGCTGTTTCTGCTGTCTCGGATTGCCCGTGCGCAGAATGAAGTTTGAACAGTTTGCCAAACTTGTAATGGTTCTCTACAGACTTCTGTATATCTTCATTGTCGGTAGTGAATACGCTACTTCCGTTTGACAATGGAACGAATGCAATATGCAGGTTCTTCTTACTCGGAAGTACCACATTAATACTGATATTAGTATTCGCCTTGTAGGTTTTTGTAATCATATTCTTAAAAGTAAAAAGGGAACGGGACACCTTATCCCATCCCCGGTAATTAATAATTCTTTATGAACTCTTTATTATGCTGCAATTAAATCTTGGGCAGGTGCTTTAGCCAGTCTCATACGTGCATGTGCCTTTGCATAGCGCAGATACAGGCAACTTACCTCTTGAATAACTACCGCATCAGTACGACGGATACCAGCCTTTTGCAAGTCGAGTACGTTACGTGCCCAGGACACATGTGTTTTCTTAGAAAGATATTCCGGGTCCATTGCAAAGCCGCAATCACTCATTCCGTTTACATCGAACAGTTCATGGTGTATGGTCAATACTTCTCCGAAATCAGTATCCCAAGATTTGAATTTCAAGTTCCATACCTCCACGGTATCTTTCAAGCGGAATTTTTCGCTCTTTATCTTGGAGAATGCAGAGAGCATATCACTTCCACAGAATAAAATCTTACGCTTATTACCGATGCCGGTACCAACAAAAAGGTCTTTGGTAATATCCACAAGGTTTTCATCGGTAATTATGGCGCATTTCTTGTCAGTATCCCATTCGCCCACCTCGATGTCCTTTCCGGCCATCCACCAGATACCACCTGTAAACCAAGTGTTCATGCCGTCCTTTGCAATGTGCTTGATAACCTGCTTCACACCGAACAGATAAGTATTTTCCATTGCGAGGCGCATATCATATACACCGTCTTCTTCAATGTCTGAGAAATTCCAGTTCACTTCTTTGGCGGCAATCTTGTCAAAAGTTGATTGCTCTACCTGAATCATGAAGTTCTGACAATACTGGGTTTCAGGCATAGGGATATTATTGAATCGTCCTGTCTGAACATCCAATTCCCCACATGCTTTTCCCATGCGTACAAGCGTTGTTCCTTGTGGAATTTCCGGAACAAGAATCGGCTGTTTGCTTGAATCATCCATTTTGCCATTTACGGCATACACTGTAGGAAGATTTGTTGAGCTGTCCTTTCCGCACACACAAAGCACGAGGTCCGGAACGTTGCTGTCATCTTCCGTATATTTCGTTCCGTCCGGTTTGGTGATGGCGCTGACACCGACTACCCTAATGGTATCATCCAACGTGAACATATTCAAATCATCTACCGGCAACGACACGCTCGCACCGCTGAGCATAGCTTCCAGCTTTTTGTTGGTACTGCATTTGATTTCACGTGTACCCACGCTGTAATACTTCACTTCAAATGAATTGGTGGAGCTTGATTTTGCATAACGGCTGATTTGGTCAATTGGAGTAGCCATCGGACGGATTTTCACGATGCGTTTGTCCACATCACTCAAATAGAAATTTGGGTCGCCGGTTTCACGCCCTCCTGTTTCAGTGGAAATACCGTCTGTTCCACCCGTACCGTCCGCACCAGCTGTTGTTTTACCCGCATCAGGCAGGTTCGATGCTTCTGCCATCATGACACCGCTTGATGCACCCGTCACAAACGCCAATATCATCAGCGTAATGCGACAAAAGAAACTCATTGTTTTCTTCATTGCTCGAAATTTTAAAAGTTAAAAATGTAATTGGTTTATATTTATCTGTTTATCGCCTTGCGTTTTTCACCGCCACGCTCCCAGATGTTCTGTGTACCATCATAACGCCCGATTGCACCGAGGTCAGGCATCTGCCGTGAACCGCCACTGCCGCCACCGTTTTTACCAGCAAGGTCGGCTGTACCGTCATTTTTGCCTGCTTTGCGTAGCTTTTCTTCAATCTTGCTGTTGCGCCCCTTTACTTCACCCTCGTGTCCGGCAGCTTCCACATCGCTGTCGTGCCTGATTGCTTTTATGGCCATTTCTATACTTTCACGTGTAAACTTACCCATGATTCCGTCACGTACAATGCCTACAAGGAAATCCATTGCGCTGTCGATGTCCTCATCCGGCAGTCCTTCTTCCTGTTGCATGGTTTCAAGGGTGGTCAAGGTTTCGTCGAGGTTCTTCTGATACTCTCCCTCGTACTCTTTCTCTTGGGCGATTCGTTCCGCAAATTCCTTGTTGGCGGCTGCAAGTGCCTCCTGCTTTTCGGGGTCTTCAAGTGCGGCCTTGAAATCATCTCCGAATTTGCGCACCATACCGATGATAGGGTCTTCGCCTTTTCTCCAGTCAGTAAGGAAAGCGGCACTTTGCGGGTTGCTTGCAAACAGGTCGGACAGCGCTTTTTCACGTTCCTTGTAACCGGACAATTCCTTGTCGTAACCATCGTAATCGTCATTGATTTGACCGAATAACGCTTCATCATCGGCAAATTCTCTGTCCGGATACTTTGCTTTCAATCGCTCTGTGTATCGCTCGCGATTGCTCTTAACTTCCGTATTATTAGGCATAATTCAAAAATTTAATTTATAGTCAGATTCTACAAGACAAAAATAGGCAGGGAAAGCAGGATGTCATGTTTATCTTTTTACGCTCCTATTGGTAACTTTGGTACTATAACGGGAAGAAAAATGAAGCATAAAGGAGCAGTTATGGAATACTCTATGGAGCGTATGAACGACTTGATGAGAGCATACGATGAATACATTTCATCGTGTGATTATATCCGTATGCCTGAAGTGTATAAAGTAATTGTAAACATGCCGTCCCGGAGGTTTTGGGTCAGCGATATTCGTGCAGCATTGGTCGTTTCCGCCATGATGAGGGGTGAGAACGATTTAAGCGGTATGTGGCCGTTGAAGAAAGAAATGTATGAGGAAATTCATACAAGGGTTGTCGCTCTCAAATCAGAATACCCGGAACTTACCATTTCTGAGCTGTGTGCTAAAGTGATTGCTCAACCCGCACCGAAATTCTACCTCACGCCGGGTAGTGCCAAAATGATGATATGCAAGGCTAAAAAACGATGGATGCAAGAAAAGTTGAGAAGATTACGGCTCTCCTGATTTCTGCCATGATTGTGTGTTTGTCATTTTCAGGAGAATGGGATTGGCAAACTGTCGGCATTTACGCTGGAAGTAATATGCCAGGACGCTTGCTGTATCCGTTTTTCCATACGAATATGTTTCATGCCTTGCTCAATTCATGGTGTTTATTATCGATTATTTTCATTTACGATATTGGGATAGGAAGATTGCTGTCAGCCTATATGATTGCTGTTACAGTTCCAGTTGATACCCTTGGATATTTCACGACAATGGATTCGCCAACGGTAGGATTGTCCGGATTGGTTTTCGCCCTGTTTGGTTCAATATCGTTTGAGGTATTACGTAAACGGTATTATCAGTTATGGATGCTGTTTTACCTTGTGGCAGGCTTCCTGTTTCCGGGCATAAATGCCGTATTGCATCTTTGGTGTTATGTATTGGGACTCATCATGGCTCTGCTAAACAAGCCTGTTAAAATCATGCACCATGAAAGATAAGGCCATCAAGGACATATTGACAGAGAATGAACGCCGCAATGCGATTGTATATGCAAAGTTCAATCCAATTACCGGAGAAGGTTCTGTCGGTAAACGTGTAAAGTGTACCATCAGTGACTTTCCTATACATACCCAGTGGTTACCGGAACGTATCATGAAAGTACCGCTTGTACGCCAACTCATCGAAGCCGGTTCTATTTCCAAATTCCTCACGGACTACATGGGCGTGGAAGACAATCAGGATGATCGCTTGAAGGTCATAGAGCAGTTTGTACGAATACGCAGCCGCGAGGATTTTCTGTTTTGGGCGGCAACATTTGTCTATATCAAGGCCAAAGGCGGTGGTGAGGATGTCCTGTTTCGTCTGACAAGACCTCAACGGCGTTTTGTGGATCGGCTTGAGAAATTGCGTATTGCAGGGAAACCGATACGCATCATCCTGCTTAAAGCACGGCAATGGGGTGGTTCCACCACTTCACAGCTTTATATGGCATGGTTGCAGTTGCTTCACAAAACCGGCTTAAACTCACTTATCATTGCACATCAGGGCGCAGGCTCCGATGAAATCAAGGATATGTTCGACCGGATGATTAAAAGTTATCCTGTCGAAATGCTCTATAAAATTGATGAAGCCTACAATGAGAACGAGCCGAAGATTGTAGGAGTGGGAAAATCGGGAAGTATATCGCGTATTCCGCAGCGTAACTGCAAAATCAAGATTGGTACGGCTGAACGCCCGGATTCGTGTCGTGGCGGTGATTACAATCTTGTACATCTCTCCGAAGTGGGAATATGGAAGGCTACGGAGGGAAAGAAACCGGAAGACATTGTGCGCTCCGCCTGTTCGGGTATTCTCCTCAAACCCTACACCATGATTGTTTATGAAAGCACAGCAAATGGCACCGGGAACTTCTTTCATCGCGAATATACTGCCGCAAAAGAAGGGAAATCCCAGTTCGAGGCAATGTTCGTTTCATGGTTCGACATCGAGCAATATACACTCGCTTTTGATTCGGACAAAGAAAAATGGGATTTTGCAGAATGGCTTTATCAGAATCGGGACAATGAAAATACAGATTCCGAACGTGAGGAATGCGGTAAGTATCTTTGGTCGCTGTGGGAAAAAGGTGCTACGCTCGAAGCTATCCATTGGTACATAGCCGAACGCAGGAAGTACAATGACCATGGGCAGATGGCTGCCGAATTTCCGTCTGATGATGTGGAAGCCTTCGTACATTCGGGAGCACGTGTGTTCGACAAATACAAGGTCGATGCAATGCGTAAGACCTGCAAGAAACCTAAATATGTCGGTGAAGTCTGTGCCGATGCGGATGAGGGCAAGAACGCTTTGCAGAACTTGCGTTTTGTGAAAGACAAACAGGGATTGTTGCATATTTGGGAGTTGCCGGAAACAGATGAAAAGGAAGTTGTTACAAATCGTTACCTCACGATTGTCGATGTGGGTGGACGTTCCAATAAAGCAGACTTCTCTGTTGTTCTTGTGCTTGACCGTCTGTTTATGATTGATGGTGGCAAGCCTGTCGTAGTGGCACAATGGTACGGACATTGCGACATCGACCAGCTTGCGTGGAAAGCGGCACAAATAGCGGCTTTTTATGACAATTCACTCTTGGTGATAGAAAGCAACACCTTGGAAACGCATGACAAGGAGCGGCAGGTAGATGGCGACCAGTCACAGTTCATCCTTAATCAAATCAAAGAGATTTACCCTAATCTCTATGCACGTGGTCAGTCCGAAGAAGCCGTACGCGAGGGATTGCCTACCAAATACGGCTTCCATACCAATGTCTCAACCAAACCAATGATTATATCAACCTTAGTCAAGGTTATTCGTGAGAATTTATACACAGAACGTGACGAACGTTGTCTGGACGAATATTTGTGTTACGAGAAAAAACCGAACGGAGCTTTCGGAGCGATTACCGGTAAACATGATGACTTGCTAATGACAAGAGCCATAGGCTTGCATATATGTTTCTTTGAAATGGAAATTCCAAAGATTGTGCTTCGTATCGGACGATTTGTTGTCAAAAAGAAAAAAGCTGTTTCAGCAGCTACAATATAAGTTTAACTATAAAAACAAGGAACAATGAACATTTTCAGAAAAATCAGAGCTTCGCTTCGTTTACGTGAAGCAGTCAGACAGGCAGACGAAAAACACAAAGAAACTGGAGAACGTTACTACGTTATGCCTGCCGGTGGGAAAAAAGGTCAACTTATCATTATGGATAGAAAGAATTTCCGTAAGTTGAAACAGAAAGGCTACATCAATCATAATACGTTTGTGGGCGACCTTGAACGCGAATGCTTCTACTGCACGACTTATGGAAACGGTTCAGCTATGCTTCCTTCTGCTGTTATTGCATTGAAACGAAAACAGTATTTCTCATGGCTTGATTCATTTTCAAATACCAAAGAGAATGGGAAAGTACGGAAATATTGATGGCATTGCCACACTTACCAATGACCCGCTCGCACTTGACAATATCAACAAGTTTAACATCGGAGACCGGGTGATGTGCAATGATAACGGTGTCATTGGTACGGTCAAGAAATTGGATATTCCGAACGAAGCCTGTGTCGTGGATTTCGACAATGGGGAGGAAGATGTCTGGATAGAAAATTTTCAGCTGTCCAAAGAATAATAGACATGAGGGTGTACCAATTGGAGAAGATATTTGGCACACCCTCATACTTTATCTGCTAAACATGGGCTTGTTTGATTCTTTTCTCGTTGCCTCTTGACCAAATGTCATCTTCGGTTTGGCCATATGTCGCAAGTTGCTCTATTTCTCTCTTTTGTTGTTCCTGCCAAGGCTCAAATTCTATAATATCTCTCATAAGCCATGAATCCCACCTTCCTCTGAAACAGATACCCCGGTCATCAAGGTACACATCGGCAATGATTTTTCCGCTTGCATGTTCCGGTTGATTCGGGTTCTCGTTTATATGGTCGTATGAAATATTGTTTTCTTCCAACCACCTTTCTAATTTTTCAGTTTTCTTGCGTGTCGTGAAGATGATGATAGTCCATCCGTTTTTCTTTAGGGTGGCTGTACCTGTATCTGCGTTCGGTATCATCTGTCCGAACACATCCTCGCCTTGCCAACCCTTGCTGTAGTCATGTATGACACCGTCAAAGTCTATACAAATAGTTTTCTGTTCCATAATGTTTTAAATTAAATCATTGCCTTATTGCATTATTCAGTTTGTTCACGACCTGCATGTTCGCACCTTGTTGCGCTTGCGCCATCAGTTCGGGAGAAAGACCATCGGGCACTTTGCCCTGCTCCAACTGTTCCTTCTGTGATTTGATACTTTGCAACAATTCATCTGCAAACGGGAAATCTCCATGCTCAAGCAGCTGCTCTACACTAATTGCCTGAGACTGGTACAACTGCATAAGCATATCGTTAGCAAGATGCCTGTATGCCGGTGTTGAAGTGCTTTCGGTAATGCTTAAATCAAATTCTACATCACGTATTTTCTTCGGGTCATATTCGATTTGTGCACCACTCTTACCTGCAATATTGAATACACGTTTGCTATCATAAAACTGCTGCATGTTCTTCACATCCTTGTATGCTCCGTCCACTACAAAACAACTGAAGCATTCAAGCAGGTCGAGCAATGACTTCGTGGCGTTTTCTGTTTGTTGGTTATAGTGCGATGCACTTTCACCGGAATACCCGGGCTTTCCTTGTAATGCGCCCGTAACTCCCGATATATCTTCAAAAAATTTGAGTTGCATATTAAGCAGTTCCGCAATGCCTATATTTGTGGAATTATTGGCCACCTGTTCCGGCACTTTTCCGCTTTTGCTCGGCTTGTATACGATGACACCATTAAATTCCGTCCAGCTCTCTGCAATATCGTCAATGCTCACACCATCAGGCAAGCAATCTTCGGGCATCATCAGCACGCCTTTGGCACTCGCCCGCATTATCCAGTCATAGAGGGTTATCAATCGGTTGGTATATCGCTGTTGGTCGATTACATCAGCAACGAATGAATGGATTTCACCATCAATGAACGGATATGCCTTGAAAACATATGGATGGCTTCCATGCTCGTAAGGCGTTTCCCCCTCCCTCAATATGTCGCCAAAAGGAGAAAGGTAATAGAAATACCAATAATCGTCCACAAACCAAGTAGCTTTTATCAACGGAACCTCATCTTCCGGCATACCGGCTTCCTTGGCCATACGCATACGTTCTTCATTTTCAGTAAGCACCACTTGTGCGTAATCTTCTTCGTCTATTTTGAAAATATCGCCGTTTTGGTAGTCATGGCAACGGTATCTCGGTTTTTGCTCCTTGCGCCATATCTCTATCACACGGCATCGTCCTGGTTCGCTTGTGAATAGAAAATCGTAGTTTTCTAAGCGGCTATACCCGAAACGCTCCGCGTATGTGGCTATGTAATCTTTCCTTGCCGCCCACTTGTAAATGTCACGCAATTGTCTGTATTCCTGCGGACTTGATGCGAACTGTTCACACAACTGTCCGAAAGAAATGTCGTGAACTTCTCCAAGCACGGAAACATCCCAACCTCTGAAATCTCTCATGTTGTTGTCGATAAAGAAATTATTGGGTTGCACATAGTCCGTCCAACAATCCTCTTTTCCATTACGCCAACCGTACGATTTACGGTGAACGATAAAACCGCTTATCAGGAACTCTTCCATAGTTCGGGCGTATACATCGTTCATTCGGTTAAGCTGCATGTTGCATTGAAGTATCGTACTCATCGTTTCACCAAGTTTCTGTTCATCCCGATCACGTGCGGTACAGGTCGGTTCTTTACTTTGGCTTCGATACACGCCAAGCACGCTTCGCACAAGCCTACGGATAAGGTTGTTTTTCAAAGGCACGTTGCCTTGACTTTTAATGTATTCTTCCTCGCTCATGGATTTTCCGTCCACACAAATCATATCGTCCCATTGGAAACCATAGGTATAGCGTTTGTTTCGCTCCCGGTCTTTCCGAAAGTCGTCCATCTGGCTCCAATAGTATTGTGCTTCCATAAGAATGTCAAATGCCCTGCGGTCACCATAACGTTTTGCAGAAACAACAGTATCTATCTCGGCGGCATCATTTCTTCCCGGAGCTATACGGCTCATTGGCAGCAATTTTCTTTCGCTTTTATTTACATGCATATTTTTATCATTTTAATGATTGCTCGGAACAAATATACTGCTCCGGGCAATCATCCTATGTTTAACTATTTACGGGTTTTGTTCATTTCTTCTATCATTTCCTTTTTGAGTTCATTCAATTCAGCCTCAATATTCTTACGTTCCTCATCATCAACTGTGTCATTCAGTTCATTATAGAGGTCGTCAATATCCCTACGATAATCCTCAAAAATTTCATACCGCTCGTATTCGGGTGAATTGTAAAGGAAATCAATCTTTTCCGCATAGTCAAATATGTCGTTGTCGGTATCTTCCTCATAGTGTTTTAATCTGGATTTCAATCGGTCATGCTCCTCTTTCAATCGGAAATACTCATTGTTCACAGCCCTGTACTCGGTGCGTTCGTCCCCGGCTTTGACCAGTCTGTTTACCAACAAGAAGCTGCGAGGGTCGTACTCTCGGTTGTCTGTAATGGTTTCTGCGGTCTTGCTCAATTTGTCGATTGTTCCGAACACGCCACCGAAATAACCGTTCAGCATATATTCAATTTTTGCCGGATTAAAGTCAATCGTTCCTTTTGTATATGGGTCTCCACCCGTAGCTTCATTCATGGCATTGGCCAATCCGACAATGTATTTATTGGCGCTCTTATACGCCTTTGTCCATTCGGGCATATCTTTGTTGTAAGGTGTGTCTTTATAAAGTGGCATACCCGTCCAACTCTTTTCTGCAACGTAGGCTTCCCACAAGGGTTTGTAGGCACTCGGCACAAAGGCATTCAATCCTCCGCCGCCCTCCAAGAAATCAATAGGTAATATCTGTGTAGCCTGTCCTGTTATGGCTTCGGCAATTTCTTCGCCTGTAAGATGTTCCTTTCCGTTAAGAACGGAAATCATCAGTTCGCCCATGCCGTAAACAGCCCTGTATTCTACCGGAAGAGGAATTGATACCCAACTGCTTCCTGCCCTGAAAAGAATATTGCTGCGCCTTACATATTCGGGAAGATTATAGTATGCGTTCTTGTCATCACCGTCATCATCATCGCCACCCAAGTAGGCAACAATGGCACCAAGAAGGAACATCGCCGCAATACCTGTAAAAGCTTTGGCAGGATGGCGTTTCATCTGTCGTCCAAAGTTTGCCGTACCTTGAATGGCTGCATTCCAAAACACATAGCCGCTACGACCAAGTCCCGATACCAATGCACTGGCATTACCAGCCTTTGTCTGCCCTGTACTGTCATAGAATTTTGCTCCGCTGCCTTTCTTGTTGAAGTTTACGCTTATCTCCTTTGCATCATAGATGGCTCTGTCAATGCTCCTGCCCATTTCGCGTGATGTCATGAAAGCGGCAAAACGGGCGCAGTTCTCAACGGCTCGGTTGTACTCGTCGAAACGTTCGCCTAACAAGTCCCATGCTTTTTTTACAGGAATCTTGCCGTTCGATTTTTTCAGTTCCCTGCGTATGTCGTTCTTATGTTGTTCAATGTCCCGAATATTGGCATAGCCTGTTTCTCCTCCGTTCATCATGAACTGATGAAACATCGCTTCCGTCTTGTTACTCATGTCAAGTGTCCCTTTGCGGTGCTTAGCCAAGAGTTGCTTTATTCTTACAGGGTTGGCATACATATAATTCCGATGAAAACGCAGTGCGTAGTTCGGGCTTTCCCTTATCCAAGTCATGGTATTGGTGTATAGCATATCTCGCATGAAGTTCGATACAATGAAGTCTGGGTTACGTGTGGTATAGAACGCACTCAACTGTCGGTTGATATTTTCTCCTGCACGGAGAATAGCTCCGATTGCCCCCGACATATCATTGTCGGGATTTGTCTGTCCGTTCAGTGCCTGTGTTGCGCGGGGATTGCCGTTAATGGTAATCACATAGTCCCTGCCGCCACGTTTCACTACAATTTGGTGCTGCCTCATATCCCGGCTTTCCACAATACGGTAAGGAATATCCACGGTATCCTTGCCGTGCTTGTACCGGTCAGGATATTGCTGCGCCAATGACTCCATTTTAGTTTCAAAGTCCAGCATCTTCCGTTCTACTACTTCGGGAGTATCTGTACTGTCTATGTTGTCAGGAAACACAGGCTTCCATTCGTCGGCCACCGTATCGTATTCTACCCAAATGTCGCTCACACTGACAAGGTCGCTCGAATGGTTGAGGGCGAAATTAAGGAAACGCTGTTTTACCAATTTGTTCCGGTTGCCCTGCATGATAGCACCTTCTGCCATTGATTGCAGGTTGGCAAACGGGTCATCCGCTTTCGACCTGCGTCCTTCCGCTTTCTTGATAGGAGCATTGAATGCACTTTGCTTGTGCGTCAGATATGCGTATGCTTCAGAACTGGTCTTTTCGTCAAAACCACGTAGTGGAATGTAAAAATCATACATATCTGAAATCTTGTCAAAGGTCGCTTTGCTCATCATGCCACATTCGTATGACTTTGAAAGTATTGCTTTGCTCGCGGCATTGACTTTTTTCCAAAGGTCGGTAGTGTCGTGTGCCTGTTCGTAATCGTTAACCATTATCTGTGCTTCCGTTTCGGCATCAGTAACATTATCCATACCTGTAAGGGCTGTAAGTCCGGCATAGTCGGTTTGGTCTGCATCGGTTGCTCCGTTATTGATTGCTTCATTACGCATATATGTATTGCGTTCAAGGCCGTGTTTCGCCATCATGTAATCAGTCAATTCCTCACGCTCTGCCTCAGTCCTGGCAAGTTTGGCAACCTCATCAAGCATGGGCTTGAACAGGGTGTGGGCAAATGCATCGGCTTCGGCTTTGTTCACACTTGACAGACGGTTTTCTCCCAAGTATGCGTTTTCAAATCCGTCCACATCCTCAATGTTTGTTTCCTTGCCAAGGATTGCAGTCATGGCTTCTTTCAAGCCGAGCATACTGTCCTGTAATGCTTCCTGTGATTGGAACATACCGCTTTTTACACGCCTTTCATAACGGTCACGAGCCAACTCCCTTTCATGTATTTCCGGGTCACCGGTACGGTATAGTGCATCATCACTTTCTGCAACAGTCTGATGATGTGGGTCGGAAACCGCATAATTTCCGACTTTCAGTTCATACTGCTTTGCCACATCAGCGGCTTCTCCCAATATGTTTCTGTATCTGCCCGGTTCCGCAAGGTTCTCGTAACTGCGCCACAAGATGTAGCGAAGTTCGTTGTCCGATAGAGTAACCCCTCTGAAATCCTCAAAGCCTATCTTATGAAGCATATTCAGGAAGAAATCCTTTATCTGTTGCCACCAACTTGCGTTAATGTTCTCAAATTCGGTATCTTCTGCAAGCGAAGCCAGATATTCTTCAGTAGCCTTACGGAAATCCCAACCGTTTTTTGCAGCCATATTTACAATGTGTCTGCGTATGGTCTCATCAGCATTATTGAATACATTATCGAGGAATGTATCAAAATGTTCTCCGAACAACTGTCGCAAACCATAGTGTGCCACAGCCTCATGCAGCAGTGTCTGCTCAACATCAAACGTACTGGCATGGTTAGGAATGACAATGGCTATCTTCCCTGTACTCTTTGAGTAGAAACCTTTCGCACGCTGTTTCCTACCCTCCAAAACAGAAGCATCGGTAACAACCTCCACATTGTCAAGGTGCAGCTTCTTTGCAAGGCTTTCCACACGCTCTGCCATTCTTTGGCGTTCACGCTGTGCAAATTTCCTTCGTTGCTTTGCCGTTCTCCTTGACTGACCAAGCAGTTTTGCCACCGGGTCATTCTCAAAACCGACCTCATCATCGGTATATGCACCATCACCTTCACGCATATTTTCATCCGCAATGTTTGGATTCTCGAATTTTTCCACTATCTTTGTGATAGAAGAAAGTCTTGGATTGCTGAGGGCTTCCGTTTCGAGGACGGAGTGGTGCAGATAGTCTAAGGCTTTTTCTTTATTAATGTAATTGGTAAAACCTCTCTCTATCCAATCAATTATATTATTGTTTCCTTTCCCAAAAATAGAAGTCACCACATTGAAATCAATATCATTCCCTCTTCCTACCGACAATGTTACCAAAAAGTTACCCTGCTCCGTTTTTAATTCGGTAAGAACAGATCGGTTTTCTTCTTTTCCATAATTTTCAAACACGGCAATAGGATTCGCCACTGCTTCGGGAAGATTCTTTAATTCCTCCAGTTTGAAGCCGTGCTTCTTCATCTTCTTTATGACTTTGTTTCCGTACAGTTTCATGGGTTTGTCGGAAACTCCGGCTGACAACAGTATGTCCGATGGAGTGCCAAGGTTAAGTATCACTTTGTCTGCATTGGATTCTGTCAACTTTTCCAGTTCCTCGTTAAACCTATCGTTCACTTCCTCCAAATCATCTTCCCGATACAGCACATTGTCATCTTCTTCTGCAGTGGAAATATTATTTGCAGTTTCAACGGTAGCGTCCATTTCCGCATACTTGGCTTCCTTTTCCTCCAGTTCTTTCTTCATCAGTTCGGCATATTCCTCCAACTGTGATTTCGCCTGTGCCAATTCTTCTTCATATTCGAAAGGTTTGCCCTCTCGTAACAGGAGTTCTTTCAATTCGGCTTCATTATGCTTCTTGTTTTGCTCTCCGGCATTCAATCTCTCGGCAAAATCCTTTCCTGTAATCACATTGACTGTAATGTCTTCAATGGCATTGCGAAGCAAATTTTGGCGTACCGGCACATCTTCAATGCCGAGTTCGGGACATGAGTAGGTCATTTTACGCTCAACATCATTGAAAAGTGTTGCACCGTCACGCATGGTCTGCCTTGTCAGCTTTGTTGTAACTACAAATGAAAAATCGCCTATCTGTATAGTCAGTTCCCGTTTTTGTTCTCCTGCAATCTCACCGTCTTTCATCTGTTTCATTTCAGCAATAACACTCTTGTTATGTTCCTTGAAGAAATCACCCATTGTATCAACAGAAGCAAAACGATGTTTTCCGATTACAATTTCCTTGAATTGCCCATCGGGGAATGATGAATGTACAGCATCTAAATATCTACTGTTATCCTCAATGCACTTTTCCGCATCCTTGATAAAGGCTTTCAATCTTGGCTTGGCATTGTGAATATAGGTTTGGTCTGTTTCCCATTGCTTTTTGCGGCTTGCATATTTACGCACATTCTTTTCCGCATTGTTTTTCAGCATGGCATATTCACTGCCGGAGAGCTGCGCAACGGTATCGCCAAACACATCTTCTTCCTCTTCAAGCACACGGTTGGTCATGCTGTTGTTCATCATCTGCTTGCCGTTCATGATACTGTCGGCAATCGCTCCCTTTGTTTTCAAGCGTTGGTAGGCGGTAACATCCAAACTGTCCTCAACTCCGAAACGCAAGATGCGTACAGGCTTGTTCATGTCCTTATGCAAATTTCCCTGTCGCAAAATGCGTCCGTTGCGCTGGGTATAGTCCATAGGACGGTTGGGCGCATCCAAATGTATCAGCGTGTGCAGTCGTTCCTGAATGTTCACGCCTGTACCGAGCGTAAAGGTCGAACCGAGAATCACGCGAACCTCACCACGGTTTACCTTTTCAAAGATTTCAAGTTTCTTCTTGACAGTCATTCCCGACCTCATTACTACAATCTCATCAGCAGGAACTCCCTCTGCGATCAGTTTATTTCTGATGTCATCATAAAGATTGAAGCCACTCTGCTTATTTTGATAATTGTCGGCAAAAATGGCAACCGTACCTTTGTAGTCGGCTGTTTCTTTCAGTGAGCGCAAAGTCTGGCGCACGGCTTCATTGGTCTTGCTGTTTTGGTCGTCCTCTGCATCTGACTGCACCAATCGGGCATCCACGGCAGCAGCTTTGGCAATACCGTACATCGTGAGCGGAATATGGCTGTTCTCTTTCTTCTCTTTGCCGCTCATCTGCTCATAATGTTCAAGTTCGCTCTTTACGAACTTCATGATACTACGCAATGCACGTGTCTGTGGCAGATAAAGGTCTTGTGCCTTTCCTCCCTCCATTTCAGGTATTTTGTCCCTTACACCACCAGCTTCTTTGGTAAAGACGGTATCGGACACTCCCGACCATATACGCACCAGTTCGGGCAGGTTCACATATCCGGCAAAGCGGTTGTTTTCCTTAAACTTTCCGCTTGTGGTGAACTCCAACATTTGCTGAATGTTACCAAAGTTGCGTACAAAGTCATCAAAGTAATAAATACCGTACTCTTTCATCGTATCGGCAGGCATAAGATAGCGCATGAACGTCCAAATCTCTGCAGCTGTATTGCTGATAGGCGTACCTGTGGCGAAGATTACGTTTCGTCCGTTGTTCTTTTCCAAAACAGCCTGTGTCTTCAGGAATACCCCTTGTGATTTCTTGCTGTATGACGGGTCCACACCTTTGACTCCACGCTGCATGGCAGTGGCAAATCCAAGATGCTTGTATTCGTGGGCTTCATCCACAAGCAGGGCATCAATGCCCATATCGTCAAAGTTCTCTACATCGTCAGTCCGGCGGTCAAGCATTTCCATTGCCTTGACTTCTGCATTCTGCAAGGCTACAGCACGTTTTTTCTCATCGTTGGCGGTGCGTTTCTTTGAAGCGTTATCGGCAAGTCCGGCAAGTTGCTCCTCCAACAATTCGATTTCACGCTCGGCCTGTCGGGTAATCATGTTCTTGCCGTCTGGGTCTTCTTCTTTCATTTTTTCAAGAATGAGCATCTTCTCCTCAATCTTGTCCTGGACGAAAGCCATTTCCCTTTCCTCGCTGTCAGGGATAAATTCAAAGGTCGATTGCGGAACGACAATCATGTCCCAATCGTTGTAGCGTATCTTAGCATAGAAATTCTTTCTGCCCTCTGCGCTTCGGTCTGCCTCTTCGAGTGTCAGTATCTTGGCATTCGGGTACAGCTCCTTTGCACTTGCCACGAACTGACCTACCGTTGCATTCTGCACGACAATCATCGGTTTGCGTGCAGTACCCAAACGGCGCATTTCCATTGCTGTGGAAATGAGGGTAAAGGTTTTGCCTGTTCCTACCTCATGGGCAAGCAACAACGGTTGCTGTGTACCTCTCACGATGGCCTTACCTTGGTGGGGACGCATCTTGAACTTGTGGGAAGCACCTCCGAAATATTCCGGCACAAACTCGTCCGGTATGCCCATAGGCACAAAGTTGTTGAACATATCGTTATAGATACGTTCCATACGTTCCGACATTTCCGGGTCGCTCTGCATCTTCTGCCTTGCCCAGTCCTTGAAATCCTGACGAATTTCATCAATCTTAGCGGCACAAGCCTGTGTCGCTTCCTTGTCGGTAATGGTTTCTGTTGTGCCGTCATAGTGCTTCTTGGTGGTGGAAACCGTGATGCTTCTGTTCTGAATGGCTGCTTCTATGAGGGTGTGTCCCATAATGGTTCGACCGAGCATTTCACTGGTCACGCCCATGGCACGGTTCTTTTCGTAGTTGGTAAAGTATGGCTCTTTCATAAACCAAGTACCGCCTACTGCTGTAAACCGGACATCTACCCCCGTTCGTTCCTTTACGAAGTCTTCATATAGTTTCGGGTCAATCCAAGAACTGCCGAGGGTAAAATCAATCAAGTGTGCGGGAATTTCCATAGGCATAACCTCCTGCAACGCCTTTATGTTGCGGTCAAATTCCCCATTCTCGTTATTTTCCTCAGCCTGACGCAGTTTCTCACGGATATTTCCGCTCAAATACTGATACGATGCTTCCATCTGTCGGGTTACAGGGTTCTCGAAACCGTAGCCATTCTCAATGATTTCTTTCTTCACCTCCCCGATACCTGTGCCAAGTTGCTCAGCGATGTACGGTATATCCACACGGCCGAATTTGAAGATACTTGCAATGATACCGTCCTTGACATTGGCAGGGGTGGGTTCTTTCTCTTTTTCAACGACACGTTTGCTGAATACATCGGTCTTGTCAAATTTTTGTATCCGGTTTCCTTTTTCATCTGCCGTTTCTTCGAACTTTTCAAGAGCGAACACATTGGCATAGTCCACATCATTGCGGAGAAACGCAATGGCGGTGTTCTTGTTGAAGTGTCCGTATGTGCTGGTAAAATCATCGTATGCCTTGTTGAGTTTGTCAAGCAAGGGTTTCAGCCCCTCATCGCTTTCATTCTCGGTCTGATAGGAAAGGACTTCTGCAAGGGCTTCCTTGATAGCGGTGTACGCCTCGAAACATTCCACTTTCGTATGCCCCTTTACCTTATTAGCATTTACTTCGAGGGGTTGTGCACTTGCTGTCGAGTTGATGTACAGCTTTCCGCCTTTGACAAACACTTCGCCAATCTTCTTGCCGGGCATTGCATCAGTGATAACCTCTGTGTTGCGTTCGCCAAATTCCTCCGCACGGAACGAGCGGACAAATTTAGCCAACATTTCTTCCTGATTCTTATCCTGTTTAGGGTATAAGCCCTTGCTTGTCGGGCGGAATGTGTCGCCTTTCTCAAATGCAAAGTGCATTTCACCCGCCATGTTTTCGGGGTGTTCAATGAAATAGCGGTTGTAGTCCATCGAAAGCTGCTTGATAACCGGCGTTTCCTTTCCTTTGACCTTGCGTGTTTCCCCGGTGTCATATTCTGCCATGCGTTCTCCGCTCACATCGCTTACATCAATGGCATGGGCAGATTTCTGCCCGTTCACACGCTTGCGGATAACAACAATGTCGGAGGTTACCCCGGTGCCGCCGAAAGTCTTGTTGTGCATACGGAAAGCACCCACGAAATCTGCTCCTCCCTCGCTCACAATCCAATCACGGAGTTTCTTGCTGTTGTCAAGTGTGCCGTTGGACGTGATGAAGATACCTAAACCGCCCTCACGCAGTTTGCGCACATTCTTTGCTATACAGAAATCGTGGATGTTGTGGAATTTCTTCGACAAGTCTTTGTCGCCGGTGGTATCGTTCACACGAAGTCCGGTAACAAACGGAACATTGGTTATGGCCAAATCCACACTGCCATTCGGTATGCGTGTCTGTTCGAAACCCTGTATCTTCACCTTGGCATCAGGATAGAGGAGCGAGAGGATTCCTCCCGAAGTCCCGTCAATTTCTATGGCATGGATATCGCTGCGCTCGCTGATGTTTGCAGGCATCTGCCCCAAGATGTTGCCGATACCGGCAGAACCTTCAAGGATATTGCCGCCCTTGAATCCCATTTGTTTGGCAATGTCCCAAAGCGTATCCACAACGTATGCCGGAGTGTAATAGGCGCTGTTCGCACTCATTACAGCCTCTTGATACGCTTTTTCTCCAAGTAATTCACGGAGTTTCTTTGCAATGAGGTTAGGAGCGTAATATGTACCCTCACTGAAAGCCTTGCCCAAGCCGCCCCAGCCGCTGAACTTGCGCAGGGTCTGCATCTGCTTTTCTGTAGCCTGTCCGCCGCTTTCAATCAGTTGCTTTGCCAGTTCGATAGCCTTGATGTTGGCTTCGATACGTGCATCAACCGATGTAGGAGCGTAGTCCTTGCCACGCTCTCCTCGGTTGTTGCGCATGTTTTTCGGCTCGCTTAACCCCTGTAAGTATCCAGCGGGTCTTCCGTTGCCCGGCTGTATTTCTCCGCCAGTTCTTTCACTTCCGCCAGTTCGACTTCCGTCAGTTCCTTCTCCGTCTTGCCATACTTCTTCATTATTTCTTCCAAGGCTTCCCGGTAGACTCCCTTGAACACTGTCGGCTGGCAATCTTTCGGAGCGTACTGCATCAGTTCTCTGTAATCCATGTTCGTCGTTTTTATTGTTATCAATCAAACCGTCAAACAAGCCCAACTCATTTGACTGCTGTGAATTTACTACTTTTTTATCGCTCTTTTTACGTGCAGGACGATTTTTTTTGATACGTTCCTGTGCAATTTCTGCCTCTTGTTCCACCTCTGCCTCTCTCGTTACGGTTTCGGCGGTAGCAAGTGCATCAATGCTTGTCTTGTCGAAGTTCGACACGTCAAACTTCTGTACCTCATCGTATGGGGTCATGTCGGCATCCAGTCCGTTTGCCGCCACCTCCGGCAAATCCCTCGCACCGTTGTAGAACGCTTTGAGGTACGGGCGTATGGCATCGCCCAAGTCCGTGATCATGGCTGTTGCATACTCGGCAAATTTGCGTGCGCCTTTCTCGATATGATAGACGGCCATTTCCGTACCGATGGCAAGTATTTCCGGGTCTATGCCCATGTTTATTTGACCGAGCAACTTCTTGCGCATACGCTCACGGAGTTCTGCATAGCGTTCATCGGTAACAAGACGGTTGCCGCTCGGATTGTTTTCCGGCTTAGGTTCTTGCTTTGTGGTTGCCGCTTTCTCTTCACGTACAATCTCCCTAATCTTTATTGTATTTTCGAGAGTGACACCAACTGCATTCAAAACCTCTTGCATTCCGTTTGACGGATTTTGAAGAATGCCAAGCATTTCCTCCGGGCTGTTGGCATATTTGGTAAAATGTGCGTCACCGATAGGGATAGGTTCGCTCACATCTTCACGGCGCAAAGTTGTTTCTCCCGTTTCCTTGTCAACGGAAACAGAGTATTGCCACACAGGGGTATATTCCTGCTTTTCTTCCTGCTTCGGTGTTTCCGAAAGTTTAGGCTCTGCAAACTGCACATTGCCGTCATTGACAGCCTGTATATCAGACATTGAAACAGGAGGTTGTGATTGTGCATCAGTCGCATATTCTGCCAACCGTTCAGCATCTTCCTTACTCCGCATCATGAAGCCCTGTTTTTCCTTGTCCCACCAGCCTTTCAGTTGTTTGGCAAACATTGTGGTGTGCTTCCGAACAGTATCTCTCAACTCGTTATTGAACTTTACAAGGTACATATCAAGAACTTTACCTCTCTTTGTGGTGTACTGTGCAGGAGTAATAGCATAGTCTTTAGAGGCAGATTCAACTTCTGCTCTCATACCTTTGTTTATCTCTGTCTCGGCTACTTTTTTGGGGGTGCTAAGCGATGATGCGTTCTCTGCTAATAACAGCATTATTTCAAGGTCATTAATATAAAGCCCCTTAGCGTCTTGTTTGAAGAAACGTTTAAATTGGTCTCCATTCACACCTAAATCATATATAGGATATGACATGGTACCTCCGTCATAATCATAGGACTGTTCAATGAAATCTCCATTCTCGTTCTCTACACGTAATGCATAGCCACCTTCATAATTAATACGGGACAGTTTAACGTTCTTATCTGTAATTACAGACTGACGATCCACTTCTTTACCTAATTTCTCACTGTTATCGACTTTCGGAAACAAATCAGATGTGATAATGACATCATCATTTGTTTTTACAGCCTTTATCGGCTCTATCTTAACACCTTTGTACTCTGCAAACGCTTTTGTCTTCCGGTGGCTACTATCTATCCATTTCTCGAAATCCTCCAAATTTACGGCAGTTACCACTGTCTTGTGATTATTTGCCCAGTCGCTGTCATAATTCGCGAAGTAAGCTGCCTCGGCATCGTCAGTCTCATTGAAACCAAGCATTACCTTATGCTCATCAAAGCTGCCGTCCTCATTATACTGGTCCACCACGAACACCCTGCGTCCGTTCCACCCGTCAATATCGTCAGAGAGGAACACGTCTATGTGGTCTCCGTCCACGCCCTCCGTGCCACGGATGTAGCCGTAGGTGTTCTGCATAGTTGTTTCCCACTTGTTACCGTTGGCATCCACACCGCTGCGCACACTGCCTTTAGGTTGCTCGATAGTTATATCGAACACCCCGACCTGAACATGACCTTTCTTGTAATTCCCGGCTTCTTTCTGCGCTTCGGTCGGATTTACATTCACTTCCGCTTCCGCTGCTGCGATTTTTTCTCCTAACTCACTGCTTTCAACAGAATTATTCGTACCTTTGCTGTCAGAGGAAGTGCTTTGAGGAGTTATTCCCGAGTCCTTTGTGGCAGTCTCGGTTTTAATTGACTGCTCATAGTCCAAACCTTGCCTTTCAACCGAAGAGGTAGTCGCATCTTTCGGAGTGCGCCAAATGACACTTCCTTCCAAAAGACCTGTGCTTTGGTGTGAAGCGCTGCCGGATTGTTCGCCGCTTAATGGACTCTTACCGGTGGGAACACTTGCAGATGCGGCATCTGTAGAAGAGGAAACATCTTTCGCGCCCCTCTCCCAAAGCATAGGTCTTTTATTTAAACCGTCTATTGATTCATAACCGGAAGTCTTTAATCCATAAAATTTGCCATTGTCAGAATTGATAAGAATCGTAATCGCACGTTTCCCAGTACGTTTGCGCCCATTCTCTATGGAGAATATCAAAGCACCGTCATAACCCAATCGCACATGGTCAAAATTATTCATAACATCAAGCACAAACGAAACAGCCTCGTCTGTAGATGAAATTCCCAATTCCTTCCCATGTCGCTCAATCATATGGAGCATCATGCCGGGGGTCAGCCTGAATGGAGCTTTTGTATATCCTATCTCGTCAAAGACTTCTTGCGGTATATCGGCAAGGTCTATATTCCCGTTTTCATCTTGATAGAAATACTCGCCATTCCCTGATTTCTTTTCACTTAGCGTATATCTCGCTTGCTTGCTTTCACTATCTGCTTCAATTCGTTTATTGTTGCCTCCAATCGTGCTTCTTTGTTCGTCAGATTCTTCAATTCTTCTTCCACTGTCGGCTGCCCAGTTTCCGTTCTCAGTTCGTTTTCCTGTCTGATTATCTCCTCGGCTTCCTTGCTGCCCTCGTTGGCTTTGCGCACTACCGCCAGCCAATACATCGCTTCTGCGTTGTCCATCATATTCAAATTTTTCGTTTTCGTATAATAATTCGTTTCTCTTGTTTACCGCCTCGTTTATGGCTTCTGCCAGCGTCCTCGGGGTGTTGTCCGGCTCTTCAAACAAGGTTGTCTCCTGCGTGCCCTGCACCAAGTCGTATATCTCCGCAAACATCCCCTGCATGAATCCTTGGCTGCTGCCCTTGTACATCGCCGCCAGAAGCAGTGCGAAGTTACTGAAATTATCGGCAGGAAGGTAACTCTCGCCCGTTGCGTCATCAATCTGGTATTGGCGTTTCCAGCTTTCAACTGCCATCCGTGCCTCCTTGAAATTTTTCGCTTCGGTAAACAGTTTGTCCTGCGACAAGGCATAATAAGCCCGGATTGAGTTCTGTATCTCCTGGGCCATACGCTCTGCACTTGGGCTGTCATAATCCCTGAATGCCGTTGCGAGAATAGCCTTTTGAGCCTTTACAGGCAATGCGTTGAACATTTCTTCAAGACGAACACTGCCACCCTTGAAAATGCTCTGGTACATGATTCCGCGCAAGTCATTCTTGGCTTCGGCGGTAAGGTTGCCCTTGCTGTCAAATGCGCTGCTGTATTGGGTCGGTGTGATGTAGCCTTTCTGCATCATCCATTTTAACACATTTGTACCGTTGGCATCCACAAGACCGGCAAAGGATATTTCCTCATCGCTTGAAGCAAGCAGCAGGTTGGCGAACAAACGCATGTCATTGCCCATCTTCTGCATGATGTTCTTGGGCTTTATGCGTTCAATCCCTCCGCTCTCGGTGTCCTGTGCCACATACTGACCAAGATTAATGGCCTCCGCATCATCCACATCAACCATATTCACAAGGACAGGATGTTTCATACCATCAATATCTTCCGCTTGCAAGCCAAACTCGTCTGCGTGGTCTTTCAGATATTGTTTGTATGTTTCCGCCTGCTCCGAGTGGGCTGCCCACATCTGACGGAGAGCGTCACTTCGGTTGTTGCCCTGTATGACCTCCCCTCGTGCGTTCACGGTAGGCGCACCCGTATAGGCGGTAACGGAAGATGTGATTTCTTCTGGACGGATGTTTCCTGCAATCTTCCGGGAAGATAACAGGCTGGCTTCGTCATTCCGTTCTTTTGGTTGCGCCTCATCAATGAAGTGCAGAGGATTGCGCACACCTTGGATATGGCTCGGTTGCAACTGGTTCGCATCAATCACTGCTGCACGGCCGCCTACAAGGACATCATCGCTGAATTTTACGGATACATCCTTGCCATGCAATGCCTGTATCGGTTCTTGCCTGTCAACCTTATGACCATTCACACGTCTGTACCCTCTTGCACGTGCATCCTGCGGCTTGTCGTCCACCATGTCCGGCACTCCGTTCAGGGCTTCACGCTCGATGCGTTCCGCTTCCTCACGTTCCACACGTAACTTTTCCTCTTCCGCCTTACGCAATGCGGCAGCTTCATCAGCAATGCGTCTGCGTTCAGCGTCCGCTTCCATTTTTCTGCGGTTGGCAGTACCGGCTATCTTCTGCCAAACGAGCAATTCCTGTTTGGCTGCATCAATCGCTGCCTTGCGCTCTTTCTCGGAAGCAATCTTTTCGGCAATGGAGTTGCCGCCTTTCGATTTGGCTTTCTCCAACTTCTTCAAGGCTTCTTCCTTGTCAACAACCATTCCATCGGCTACGGTCTGTGCCATAACCTCATCGCCCTCGGTCTGCTCCACAATGGCATCCCAAGCGGTATCGCTATCGGTCTGTTCATAAAGAGGATTGCCCTGCTCATCCTTTGGTATTCTCTGCATGGCAGGAATATTTTGAGGGGCATTGTTATCATTTTCGGGAATATTTTCCGCACCATTGTTGCTCTCATTTTCGGCAGGGCGTTCAAACGCCACTCCGTTATGCTCCAACAGCATATTGTCAAGTTCATCACGGGTAAACAGGTTCACACGCTTGCCGTTGATAGGTGCTTCAGTAAACACTTCATATCTTCCGTCCGCATCGGCATCTGCTGTGATATTGCCACGGACGGTAACGCCGTTCTCATCGGTAAGCGAAACAATGTCATTGAGGGCGTATTGTGGTCTTTCAGCCTCTTGCATTTCCTGTTTCCGTTCGGCATTCTCAATGGTTCTCTGCTGCTCGAACTGTGCCACACGTGCCAAATTTGCTGCATCAGCCTGTTGCTGTATGGTCTCTTTTGCTAACGGGAAGATGTTCACACCGTCCGATACGTTAACTGTGCCGTCCCCATTATCCACAATACCGTCCTCGTTGGCTATAACCTGTACTTGTATCTGTGAACCATCCTCTCCGGTAATAGTATAGGCATCACCCGGATTGAATGTAATCTTACCGTCTATCTTATCAGCCGCTTCACGTGCGAACTGCTCCACAATGGCTTGTTCTGCCAATTCTTTTTGCTCGTTAGGGTCTTGCGATTCATCAAGAGACAATACCGCATCAGGTGATACTTGTTCAAGTACGCCGGTTTCCGAATCGCGAATAATGATGCTGTTGTCCGAATCGGTTACGCTCACACCGCTACCATCGTCATACGGAACAAGCTTGCCGCTGATTACATACACCTTCCGTTTATCCTGCTTCATGGTTGCCCCCTGTATCATGCCGGTATTACGGTTCACACGTGCATCTATCATCGAGTTGCTCTGCTCGATACGACCATCTATATCATCACGTACACGTTGTATCATGCCGTTATACACTTGCTTGGCATTAATATAATCGATTACGGAAGACTTATCTTCATCATTCCATTGTCCATTGCCATTCACAAACTCTAATGCGGCAATCGGATTTTCTTCAATCATTGCAAACATGCTCTCATCCACGAGGTCTGCAACCCTTGCACGCTGATACTCATACATGTTCTTTGCATCGTTCATCTCCTGCGAAGAAATGATATTATACCCGTCGAGATAACTGTCGTTTGCTTGTTGTACACTTTCGTTTCGGTTGCCGCCACGTGATTGAGCCATAGAAGCAAGGTTAAATCCTCGCAAATTCAACGAGCGTTCCATATAATCCAGAACGGCAGCTTTCTCATTGATGGTAAAATCTTTATCACCGGCAATAAGTTCCGCAACTTCACCGATATTCTCATTGGTAGTAAGGTCAAGCATCGCCTTTAATGGCTCCCATACCTCTTTGCCGAGTAATTCATTCACTTTTGCGTCCGCTTTATTTACACCATGCTTCATGGAAGCATAATTTGCAGCAGACAAAGTATGTTTTCCTGCGCCCATTAATCCCATAGAGAGTGCCATGCCTCCCCAAATGTCACCATGAAATTGACCACTGGCAAACAAATTGGTACGTGTACCGTCCGGATTCTGTTGATAGGCGTCATCAAGATTGAGCATGGTACGCCACAGTTGTCCATAGTATTCTTCCGAAACCTCACCAACATAATCACTCACACCCATTTTGTTGAACATCTGATGAGTTTGTCCCATGATACCGTTCAACGCACTTGCGTCAGCCTTTGAAAGCACTGCGCCGATACGCTTTGCACCTACCACATTGGCTAGTTTGCTCATATTCCCAAGAGTAAAGACCGGATCAAGATGCGCACCGAACATTTCCGAATAATTCTCAATGATGGCATTGGCTTCACTTTGCCAAATGGCATCCCCCCAAGTCTTATCATTGGAAAAATCATAGTTGCCGTTCTCATCAACAACCACATCACCCAGTTTACGGTCAATGATGTCAGTAGTAGTTTTCCCTGCCTGTACTGTATTGGCCATAAGTGGGGCACGTACAAGCAAATCATCTGCAGTTGCACCGAGTGCTTTGATAGTCCAGTCGGTTGCATACCGTCCCAAACCTTTGGTTCCATTCTCTTTAATATAGGACTTGAAACCCTGCTGAGCCATTTTTTCAGCCGTTTCTTTGGCTATGACCTTTGTTGCAAGTCTGGTACTTCCTTTGGAGAAAGAGGACAATCCGTTAAATCCTCCACCTGTCAATACGAAATCCAGCATGAATGATGGCATATAGCCTGTCATTACACCTGCTCTGTTCCAAAAATCGGCATTTCCGCCGTATCTTTCCTCTGCTTGTTGCTTCTCATGAATTGCGCCCATCATTGCATCATGCGCTTCATGTTCACCCTCGGTAGCATTTTTTCCTTTCAGGTCATCGGCATTTATCATCGTCAATGCGTCACGCATATCACCCATACCGAAATCCCAAGTACGCACATCACCCATAGTGCGGCCGAAACCACGCCAAAAGCCTACATCTACACCGTTTTCACGGTCTTTCTGTTCTTCGAGATTCTTAATCAGTTCCTCTGTTTCACGAATGGCTACGGATAATGCACGATTTTCCTTGTCGGATTGTTGGCGAGGCGTATAAGTGGCAGCTCCCAGTATGGCAGCGAGAGGGGCTTTGTTGTTTTCTGTCTCTTCTGCCCATTCCTTGTGTACTTCTGATGCTCTTTCCGCTTGTTTGGCTTTCAAATCCTGCAACCGGAGGTTTGCCTTACGCAACTGTCCGCCTATAGACATATCGGCAGCTTGGCGGTACTGAAAGCTTTCCATGTCAGCCGATGGCTTGCTGTAATAACGATTTCCGGCAGGAGTGAGGAACGTTTTCTCCAACTTCCCGCTTTCAGGATTGAATATCATCTTTCCCTCTTTGGTCTGCAAGCCGGGATTTATCCCATACTCCTGCATATTGTCCATGCGTTCGTTGAATGCTTGTGTATGGGCTTTCACATTGTTCATAATACGGTCGGTTCCGGTCAACATCGCCACTTTCTCCTTTTCAGTAGGTTGCCATATCTGTTCATTAGCTGGTGAAATGGGGTCTTCAACCATTCCGTCAATACTGCTTTCCGATTGTTGCGATGAGGCTTGTTTCTTTCCAAACCCTATATTGCTTTCAAATTCTTCAAACGGCTCCATATCATAACCATCTTTTACAAGAGCGTCGTAAGCCGCTTTACGTTTGGTTGAATCTAATAGGTTCTTGCGAAAATCTTCTTCGCTCTCCATGTCGTAACCATCAGAAACAAACGTATCATACAGTTTCTTTATCTTATCCTTTTCTTCAGGCATAGTATTTTATTTATGATGTTGGACTTTTCTTTTTATTACCGGCCGTTGGACTTTTTTTCTGTGGCTTAGAAGAATGTCCTTTACCGGGCTTTGTCGTTTCAGATGTCTTGACGGTTTTCCCTCTTCCACTTTTGACCTCGGTGGTCGAAGCCTGAGTTTCTTCGTTCCATGTTCCGTTGTCTATGGCGTTCTGACGCATGGCTTCATACGAGCGTGCAAAATGCTTGTTACCATCGCTGTCATACCACGGGTATTCTCCAGCCTTTCCACTGCCACCACCACGATTATAATACCGAACTTTAGCCTTTTCGGTTTCAAGCCTTGCCTTTTCAAGTTCTTCCGCATATTTTGCTTCAATCCCTTTACGCTTGGCATCAGCCTCGGATGCTGATATTTTATTGCCTTGCAATTGGAGATTCAATTCAAACATCTGCCTGTCGCGTTCCTCTTTGGCATCGTTCCGTATGCGGTTATAATCGTCAAGACCAAGCTGCCTTTGCCACTTACGTTCACGGTCATCCCTTTCTTCATCAGCGATTCTTGCCCTCATCAGCCCCTCATAATATTCTTTCTCCTTGCCTTCACGTTCTTTCATCAGCTTGTCATATCTCACTTTGGTACGTTCTGACATGGTATTCTTACCGGTGTACATATTTGGAGCGTACTGCGTGGTGAAGAACAAGTTCGAGAGTGCCGATATGCCGTCACCGATAGCCGCAAATATCTGGTCTCGCTTCTGTTTCTTCTTTTCCTTTTCAAGTTCCTCCGCTGTCGGTGGAGTATAGGGATTGAGTTTTTTGTACAATTCAGTGTATGAGAGACTGCCACCGTTCACATCGGCTTGTTTGGCCGGAGGTGCAGCGACCGTTTCAGATTGGGAGCCGGTAACGGCAGGAGCCGCAGCCGCTTGTTGTTCCGTCCATTTCTGTGTACCCTTTGCCGGGGATGATACGGAAGGAGCGTCTTGCTGCTGTTCGTGCCATTCCTTAGAGCCTTTGGGCGGAGGCGTACCACCTCCGTTACCTAAAATATCATCCATTGTTGCCATATTGAAATAGCTTAGAAAGGCATTTGACTTACCGCGTTAGTTACTCCTTGTACAGCTCCCGATATGGCATTGGCCTTGCCTTGCTCAATGGCATTAAGTTGCTCTGTGAGAGCGTTGTCGTTTTGTAAGTAAGTGGCTTCGATATTGTCCTTACGTGCTTCTGCATCAGCGGCAATCTGCGATGTCGCATCGGCGAGTGCCTGATTGTTTGCCGCTTTTGCAGCCGCCACGCTCTCATCTGTGCCGCCCATCACAGCCGCCGAACCTGCCGCCTGTTTGTTTCGCTGTTTTATACTCTCTTCAGTTTGCGTAAGGATGCGTTGTGCATCAGCCCGCTGAGTGGCATCCTCGTTGTACCGCCTGTCATACCAGTCCTGATTCTTTTGCCGTTGAGCCTCAACATTGCGTTTTGCTTTCTTCATGGCCTTGGACGCCTTGATTCCACCGAAAATGCTGCCTGCAGCCCCTATGGCACTTCCTATTAAACCCATAAGACTTTAGTTTTTGATTATTAAAAGTTATACCTTGCGTGCGAAAGTAAGCCGTTATCTTCGCATCATCATTTTATCTTTTTACATACAAATCACTATGGCAATAGGAAAAAAGACCGGAGGGCGGCAAAAAGGTACGCCAAACAAAATAACGGCACTGGCAAAAGGGATGATTGAGAAATGGCTTGAAGCGCACAACGCTGTACCCAAAGGAGATGTGACGCCATTAATAATGCAGGACTTTCTGGAACTTGACCCCAAAGACAGGGTGAAAGTGTCGACAGAGTTCATTAAAATCATCATGCCTAAGAATATCAGCATAGACGATGGCGAGGTCAAACTCACCATTGAGGACAAGCTTGTCAAACTTGCCGGAGAAGAAGACGAGGAAGAATAATCTATTACCCTCTACTTTAGATTGTCTTCATGTCAGGGGAACCCCAACCCGAAAAGGGGATGATTTTACTGATTTGCTTTGAAGCGATGTTCGAGAGAATGTCGCTTTTTTCATGTCCGCAAGCTGTCGGAAGCGTTCAGGAAGCATTCGGGAATAATGGCACATTCTTCCGGAATTATTCGGGAAGAATGCAGGATTATTACGGAAGAATATAGGATTATTCCCGAATAATGGTGGAAGAATAAGGCTTTTTTCGGGAAGAATGCTATATTATTCGGGAATTATTACGGAAGAATAGCCGATTATTCCGGAATAATGAATGTTAATTTTAGCCCGAAATTCGCAAATGTACACTAATAGACGTGAATTTTAAGTTAAAACACTCTCTTTATTACATTTGTTTTATTTCATTAACCATTTGATTCTTCCGGAATAATTGCACATTCTTCCCGAATAATTCCGGAAGAATGTGCAATTATTCCGGAAGAATGTATGAAAACTCCCGTATTTTGCCGTAAAGTAAAGTATATATATCTACTACGTCTACCGCGCGTGCGTGCGCACGTGAGGAAAATTTCGATTTTAGGGCAAGAATAAAAGTTGAATAAAAAAGAAAGCCTACAAAGAAAAATACCTTGCAGGCTTATATCATTTCGTGAAGTCACAAAAAAAATCAGAATCCTTTTCCTTTCTGCCGTTGGTACACCACCGTCTGGTCTTTGTCGAGGTTGACGATTTTGAACATCACCATTGAACGGTTCGGAATATCGTCCGGCAGCACAGTTACGAGCCGGGCAATCACCTCGTCCACATTGTTGAAGCCTACATCGGTCAGTTCCGCCACCTTTTGCCCGTTGTGGTATGCAGCCGCATTCACCATGTAGCGGTACGACAACCGGAAATGCACTTCTTCCTGCTTTTGCTCACGCACGGAAGCTTTGCCGGAGAAGAATATGAAATCAATCACTTTCTCGTTCAGTTCCCATGCAGAGGAGAAATCAATCTTGATATACCCGCGTGTCACCTTGTGACCGTTGCTGTGGTTCATCCCAAACGCCACTTCCGAGATAGAGGCACGTACATCATTCTGAGCTACTGTTCCCCATGTATGCCGGAACGTGTAAGCCGAATACCACTCTTCCTTTGGCATTCCCATAGCCTTGCATAATTGCCTTATCCCACTGTTGACATTGGCGCAAAAACTGTCCGATGTAGTCATGCGCTGATAGAAATTGAACAAACGCTCATCATCTTTTGCCGTGTTCATGTATTTTTCAAATAGCGGCTGGATGATTGCCGGCACCCGCATTTCCATATACGCACCATCCGCACGGAACTTCTTCGTTTTGGCCCGTTGGTAGTGGATAATTCCGTTCCGGTAATCCTGCTTTCTTAGATTGTACAGGTCAATCGTGTTGATTCCTGCAAGGCAAAGCACCATCATGGCAACATCACGCCCGAACTCCGTCTGTGGATATTTCATCTTACTTTCCGGCAGAGGGAATGAAAAGAACTCCCGACATGCTTCGGGGGTAATGGCAAGCTTCTCCGCACGATCAGCCGTTGGTATTTCCACTTTCACCCATGGGTTGACTTTGATACGGATTATACCGTTATCGTAATCGTTGTACTCCAACATGGCGGCTTTAAATACCTGACGCATACAGATTGGATACATCTCCTTTGCCCTATGCGTCTGTTCAAGCGACTTTATCCATTTGTTCACCTGCGTGGAGGTCAACTGAGCGAACATCACTTGGTTGGTTCCGATGAACCGTTCCAGATGTTGTAGGGCAAGCTTGTAGTTCTTGGCATTCCTTTCCTGCCCACGGTCAATCATTCTGTCGATATGCACTCTCGCATAATCCGAAAAACAAATATCGTCATTGCCGTTCATAAGAAAATCCACCACTTCCTTGACCGTCCAATGTTCAATGTCTTTTTTGTTGAGCCGCTCGTTATATTCCACTATCCGCCCGGCACAATACTGAAGCACGTAGGGGTCTTCGATTTCTTTCGCTCTGGAAAGTTCTTTCTTCGTGACCATCTTGTCGGTCTTCATGAATTGTGTCCCCCTATGGTGGGTAACTCTAATATAAACCGGATAAAATCCGTCCTTGCGTTCTTTTTGAACACACGCTTTAAATGTTGCCATATCGTTCTATGTCTTTATTATGTTATTATTTAAATTTATTCCAAACAGCTTCCAATGTCTTAACTTTCTGTCATATCATCAATTACGGCTCTAAACACGCTCTAAACACCCAACGAAAAGCACAACAACATTCTCTAAACATTTGCGTTTATTACGCTCATTTTTCGTGCGGAATGAACGTACCTTTTAAAAATACAATAGGCGGTAAGCCTTTGTAAATGAAAAGCATACCGCCTATTTTATTGAGTATCAGCTATATCGTGCTATTCCTCGATTGCAGCCTGCGCCGCCGCAAGTCTTGCAATAGGCACGCGGAACGGAGAACAGCTCACATAATTCAGCCCCACCTTGTGACAGAACTTCACGGAAGAAGGCTCACCGCCATGCTCGCCGCAGATACCGCACTTCAGGTCCGGACGGATGGCACGGCCCTTTTCGGTAGCCATACGTACCAACTGCCCTACTCCATTCTGGTCGAGCACCTGGAAGGGGTCTACTTTCAGAATCTTCTTTTCCAGATAAATAGGCAGGAAGGAAGCGATGTCGTCGCGTGAGTATCCGAAGGTCATCTGCGTCAGGTCGTTCGTACCGAACGAGAAGAATTCGGCGGAAGAAGCGATGCGGTCGGCCGTAAGAGCTGCACGCGGGATTTCAATCATCGTACCTACCTTGAACTCGATGCTGTCGCCTGCTTCGGCAAACAACTTGGCAGCTTCGGCACGGATAACCTCTTCCTGCTGCTTGAACTCGTACAGGATACCGGTCAGCGGAACCATGATTTCGGGATGTGTCTCAACGCCCTCTTTCTTCAGTTCCAGGGCAGCGCCGAGGATGGCACGCGTCTGCATCTGCGTGATTTCCGGATACGTATTGCCCAAGCGGCAACCGCGGTGGCCCAGCATCGGGTTATGTTCGCAAAGCGCTTCCACACGCTGCTGGATATACTGCAAGCTTACGCCCATGGTATCCGCCATTTCCTGCTGCCCCTTCAAATCGTGGGGAACGAACTCGTGCAAAGGAGGGTCGAGCAGACGCACGGTTACCGGGCAACCTTCCATAGCCTTGAAGATGCCCTTGAAGTCTGCCTGCTGGTACGGCAGAATCTTAGACAACGCCTTGCGACGTCCTTCCGCGTTTTCCGCCAGAATCATTTCGCGCATCGCCTTGATTTTCTCACCTTCGAAGAACATGTGTTCCGTACGGCACAGACCGATGCCCACTGCCCCGAAGTTACGTGCCACCTGTGCATCGTGCGGCGTATCGGCATTGGTGCGTACCTGCAATTTCGTATATTTATCGGCCAGTTGCATCAGTTCGGCAAAATCACCGGACAGCTCGGCGGCCTTCGTTTCCACTTTTCCTTTGTAAACCTCGCCGGTACTACCGTTCAGAGAGATGAAGTCGCCTTCTTTCAACACAACGCCGTCCACCTCTACCGTGCGTGCCTTGTAGTCGATGTTCAACGCTCCCGCACCGGATACGCAGCACTTGCCCATGCCGCGAGCCACAACGGCAGCGTGCGAAGTCATACCGCCACGTGCGGTCAGGATGCCTTCGGCAACGGCCATACCCGCCAAATCTTCCGGAGAAGTTTCGATACGCACCATTACCACGCGCTTGCCGGCAGCGTGCCATTCGGCAGCATCATCGGCAAAGAACACAATCTGGCCGCAGGCCGCGCCCGGAGAAGCCGGCAAACCGGTAGCGATGACTTTCTTCGGAGCCTTCGGGTCAAGCATCGGGTGCAGCAGCTGGTCAAGCTGGTCGGCACCGACGCGCATAATGGCTTCTTCTTTGTTCAGCAGGCCTTCTTCGACCATTTCGACGGCCATGCGGACAGCGGCCTGAGCGGTACGTTTGCCGTTACGGCACTGCAACATCCAGAGTTTGCCGTGTTCAATGGTAAATTCCATATCCTGCATGTCTTTGTAGTGGGCTTCGAGGTTGTTGCGAACGTCAACCAGCTCTTTGTACAGGTGCGGCCATTTTTCTTCCAGCGAAGTGCCGTCGCCCTTGGAAGCCATCGGCTGCGGCGTACGGATACCGGCCACAACGTCTTCGCCCTGAGCGTTAATCAGATATTCGCCGTAGTAAACATTTTCGCCGGTAGCGGGGTCGCGGGAGAAGCATACGCCGGTAGCGCAGTCGTCGCCGGCATTACCGAAGACCATGGTCTGTACGTTAACAGCCGTACCCCAGTCGCCCGGAATATTGTTCAGTTTACGGTAGGTAATGGCGCGGTCGACCATCCAGGAGCCGAAAACGGCGCCGATGCCGGCCCACAGCTGTTCCCACGGATCCTGCGGAACAACTTTGCCCAGTTTCTGACCGATTTCCTTATATTCCTTAACCAGTTCTTTCAGGTCTTCGGCGGTCAGATCGGTATCAGACTTGTAGCCCTTGGACTTTTTCATGTTTTCCAGAGCTTCTTCATAAAGGTCGAGGTCAGCGCCCAGAACCACGTCGGAGAACATCTGCAGGAAACGGCGGTAAGAGTCATATGCGAAACGCTCCGAACCGGAAGCCTTAGCCAGAGCCTTGACGGTTTCGTCATTCAGACCAAGGTTCAGAACGGTGTCCATCATGCCCGGCATGGAAACGCGGGCGCCGGAACGAACCGAGAACAACAACGGGTTATTGGCATCGGCAAATTTTTTGCCCATGATTTTTTCAACACCGGCAACGGCTTCCTTAACCTGTTCTTTCAGGTCTGCCGGATAGGTATGATTATTGTTGTAATAATAAGTACAAACTTCGGTTGTTACAGTAAATCCGGGAGGTACGGGCAAACCAACGACATTCATTTCTGCCAGGTTGGCACCTTTACCGCCGAGGAGATTTCTCATGCTGGCATCGCCTTCGGCTTTGCCGTCACCAAATGTATAAACCCATTTAGTCATTGTTGTTTCAGCTCCTATAGCTATATTGTTAAAACATGGCCACACGCCCCGAAAGGCGCAGGCCGATTCTTTGAACTGTCTGCGAATCTATAACATATCAATTGATTCTTCAAGAAAAATATTAGTTTTTCAGACTTATCCCTTTCTCCGTCCTTTCCGTCATATTCGGGCTTTCTTTTATCTGTCATGTTCAGGCTTGTCCCGGACATCTCCCCTGGCGTCATCCCCGGGTTTACCCTACCTCTGATGTCATCCCCGGGTTTACCCTACCTCTGATGTCATCCCCGGGTTTAACCCGGGGATCTTCCGGCTTTCCCCGCCAAAACCGGAAATGACAGGAAAGAGAAAAGGAATGCCTGACAATGACAATCAAAAAAGTCCAAATACCACAAAACAGCTTTTCCGAGTCGGACATCTCCGGAAAATTCGCGCCGAAATACAAAAAACACTCCGATTCGTTTCTTTTTGAGTCCGGGATTCTGCTAAATTTGTGCAACCATCAGCTGCGCGGATTCATTTTGTTTCAAAAAAGTCTTAAAATTCACAAACTTACGTCATCGGCGGCGACTCCCTGAAAATAACCGATTTTGTCCAAACTTGGACATTTTAAACATTGTTACACTTTTGTTAAAACGATAAAAATCAAAGAGATTCATATGGTTTTTATTGTTTTTTAATCAATTTTGTGCTATTCTAAAATTCGACAAATAAGGATTATGTTAGATTACAATGGCTGTCTCTTATACACAT
>ENA-UADP01000040-UADP01000040.1-human-gut-metagenome-genome-assembly--contig:-NODE-40-length-36392-cov-18.620772_pt1 | contig 36392 bp, 58 predicted proteins | sample MGYA00244263_ERZ654259 | MGnify/ENA primary metagenome ERZ654259 (study PRJEB26926, sample SAMN06165106) | human gut metagenome | biome: ENVO:00009003; feature: ENVO:2100002; material: ENVO:00002003...
CTAGAGTTCGTCGGCAGCGTCAGATGTGTATAAGAGACAGGAGTTGTATATACTTAAGTATATATAGGGGGTTATTTTCTTTTGAAAGATTAATTCTAAACTAAATATATCTACCATTTTCAGGTATCGGTTATTCACCTCTTAGAGGATGGTTAATGGTTGTATAGGGGTAGGTATTAAGCTCACTAAGCGTCTTTTAGTTGGTCTAACAATTGCGGTAGGTACCATCCCAATACAAAATATTTTCTCTAGAACTTCAATCGACGTTCTAGGGGGTGGTTTGAAAATTTAGGCTTAAAAGTAGAGAATAAAAAGTAGAGAGTGAGAGAAGATAAGCTGCATTAAACTATACGTAAAGCAGGATAAGATATATTAAACTAAACTTAAATAAGAAAAGTAAATATTGATTTTATATTGTATCAATATATCTTTATAACAAAAGAAGTATTATAAACTTTAATAGTAGAGTTTATAATACAACTACTTTATATACTATTGATAAAGTAGTTTATTAATTCCTTAATTCCTTAACCCTTTATCCGAACTCTTATCTTATCCCTTTACCCTTTAAGGAAAAAAGAAAAATATATAAAAAGAAAAAAGCAATATTCCCTAATGGTCTTCTCTTTTCTCTTCCCTTAATAGTCTAATGGTTTTAATAGTTTATTAAGAATTGTAACGATATTAATAGATAGATGTTAGAGAGATATTTAAAACGGGAATATTAAACTTATAAGGATAAATAAAAACGGAGGTTTTAAAATGATAGAATTAATTATTATATTACTTGCAATAACATTTCCTTTTATGTTATTATTTTATATGGAATTATCAGACCCTGATAAAATGTAAACAATTGTAAATAAATTAAACAATACGTTATAAAATAGTATGTTTGTGGAATAATAAATATATAAGATAAAATTTGGAGGTTTAAATTATGTACAAAATAACTTATTATATTGGTTGTAACGATAAAGATACTTTAAAACAAGAATTGTCGGATGAATTTTTTATATCTACTCTAGATGGTTTATTTGATAATTATACATTATCAAAAACGCAAGGTAGATTTACGAATAAAGATGGCGTAAAGACTTTTGAGAAAAGTTTTGTTGTTACTTTAATAACTAATAATAATTACGAAATAGACGACGTGTATATACAAAATAACTGTTTTGAATTAAAATCTAAACTTAATCAAGAGTCTATTCTTGTTACTAAAGAATTAATACAAGCTAATTTTATGTAAAGATATGTAACAAGTATGTTAGATAAATATAATAAATGGGTATATAAATAATATGGAGGTGAAATAAATATGAGTACAGTAACAACAAAGAATTACAAAGTTAGATTACAATTTGCAAAAGATATAGTTGAACGTATGGGAATGGATGAAATAAGACATTATAAAAAAGAGTTTGGTAGAAATGTAGCACAAACGATATACGAATATGGATGCCTTGATTGCTATGATTATGATTTATATCTAACTCTAGTTAACTTAGGGGTAAATACTAAACCGGTAAAAGAATATAGTAAGGTATTGGATTGGGGTTGTACTTATAAACATAGAGAAGCTATCAGACAAGAATATGTCAAGGAATGAAGAATTAGACCCGCCAGAATGGGTAATAGACGCACTAACTTCTTTATATGAAGAGTACAATAATAGACTAGAAAAACAATAGAAAGTATAAGTAAAGACTGGAGGACTAACAATGGCATATAGATATTATGACGGTACGGTATTTAGGATAACAACCCCTGATGATAAAGAATTATTCTTAACTTGTTTCGAACAATGCACAAGTTACGGCTTTCGTCACGTATGTTTTAAAGGATTAATAATTTCTCCCGATAAAAGCAAGCAAGTAAGTAAAAGAACGTATCACAATAGAACTTATGAACGTTATCAGTTTAAAAGAGTATTAGAGGACGCAATAGAATTATTAGATTATAGATTATCAGATTGCAAAGTTGATAGATTATATTTATCATTAATGGAGGTGTAACAATGGCATTAGAAGATAACTTTTTAAAACTTGATTGCAATAATTATGATAGTGAAATAAAATATAGACTAGACAACAAAGACATATTGATAGAGGATTTATTTCAATTGTTTCTTGACGGTTATGTACCAATGGAAACAGTAATTGAAGCCTTAGGATATACACAAGACTAAAGGATTACAAGGATATAACCAAAATATAAATCAGTATAAATGGAAACATAATGGAGATATAATATGACAGTTAGAACTATATTAAATGATAATGAAACTGAATATAATTTGGATGAAGTAAAGAATACATTAGCCGAAAAATGGGGTGATAAACCAGAAAACATATCTGATGAAGATGTATGGAATAGAATATACTATGAGATAGACCGGAGTTATGATGATGAATTATATAATCTTGATGTTGTTACAGAAAGTAATATCATAGCTATTGCAAATATGGGTCTATGGAATGGTAGATGTTCAGGATATAAGATACTAGATAAGAATAACCTAAAAGAAATATTATATTATGGTAATGAAGATTATAACCATTTATATTATGACGGGTTTAATGTGTATAAAAAAGCAAGCCATCACGATGGTACTAATCATATAATGTTTAGAGAAGTTAGACCTGATGTTGATATTGAAAAACTATTTGATAAGATTTATAACAATAAACCTATAAGTAAAGCAACATTAAATAGATACACAAGAAGTTTAAGAAGATACGTAAAACAAATATATGGATGGTAAATAATTATTAATGGAGGTACAATGAGAAGTTTGTTAGTTATTTATAATAAAGATATGCAAGCGATTAAATATATGTTAGATTGCGGAGCTACTATGGAAGGTATAACTAGATTTAATGGTGAAATGATTGACATAGGTTTGTTTGAAGATAAACAATATTGGGAATTAGTTAAGTTATTAAGGATAAGCAGCGCACAAGAATTAGTTTGTAACAATATGTAAAGATATAAATTGAAAGTTGTTATAATATATTCTGTTTAGGGTATAATATAAATATGGAGGTATTAATGAATAATACAATTAAAGAACGTAATACAGAAGTATTAAAGATATTAAAAAATGAAAAAGGATTTATTTACAAGGTATTAAGAAGTGTAAGAAATTTTTCAGGATTATCTTTTGAAGATAAACAGAGTATATTATATGAGTTGTTATTAATTGAAACTCAAAGATGGATTACATCAGATAAACCTTGTAAGTTAACTACATATCTATTCCCTAGATTAAAAAGAGAATTAAAAAGAAAATTAAACAAAGAACAATTACTTATTAATTCTTCCCTTAATGTAGATGAGATTGAATTAAGTCTTGAAGATACTACTCAATTAAAAGATGTTGATTATATTAAGAAGCTAGTATTAGAATTGATTGATAGTGAATATATATCTAATGAAGATGAAAAAGAATTATTAAAGATGAATTTTGTTGAAGGATATACTCCAAAAGAAATAGAACAACGCACAGAATTTACTACAAAAGAATTTGATTATATTAGAAAACAGTTTATTAAATCTGTTAAGAGAAGTATTAAGAACAGAAACTTTAAACCTAAGAGAACACCTAATGTAATACTAAAAAAAAGCGGGGTAAGCCTAAGCTTATAAAGATACTTAATGGTTTATTTGTAATTACATTTTAAAATTGTATAAATTAAGGTACTCACAGTAACGTAAATAGGAGTTATACAATATGAGTTATAATTCACCAGTATTAATAATAGACTTTGATAGTTATATCTATAAAGCTATGACAGCAAGTAAGGTTTTATTTCCTATTGAAAAAAATATCTACACAGAAGTATTTGATTTAGATAAAAGCTTAGACTTTCTTGATAGTGAAATAGATAGATTATGTAGTACACTACTAACTAATAACTTTTATCTAGTAGTATCAGATAAAGATAATTTCAGGAAGCAATTATATCCAGACTATAAATCTAATAGACCAGCTAAACCCGACATATGGTACAAGTTAAGAGAGTTAGTAGAAAAGAACTTTGATTTAATATCACTACCTAACCTTGAAGGTGATGATACTTGCAGGGTAATGTTTGAAGACCCAGCATTCCATCAAGGACAAAAGAAAATACTTGTAACAGTCGATAAAGACTTTTATTCATTCCCTTGTAATGTGTTTAGAGATTTGAATAACAATAACGATTATGAAGTTATATCTCCAGAAGAAGCACAACTATTCTTATTTAAACAGATACTAACAGGTGATACTTGTGATGGATATAAAGGTATTTCTAACTTTGGAGAAAAGAAGTTTGATAAAGTATGTGAGGAAAAGATATTAACCTACCAATCAGTAAAGCAATTATACCTTGATAATGGATTGGAAGAAACAGACTTTGAAAAGAATAGAATACTTGCAACTATTATAGGATATAACAAGTACAATCAACAAACAGGAGTTGTAAACTATAAAGAATATCAGGAGTTGCCCAATGGCTAAGAAGGAAAAAGAATATAAATACAATCTTGGTGATTACGAACCATCTTTTACCGTAGAGTTTTATTATAGTGTCGATATAAAAGGTAACCCAGATGTAATAAATTTTATAGATTACTTAATCAAACAGCACATAAAAAATATAGAGAAGTTAAACAAACTAATTAAAGAAACAAAGGAGGACAAGTAATGGCATACGGTTACAGAAAAAACAATCAAGGTTATGGACAACAACAGGGAGGTTATCAGCAACAGCAAGGTGGATACCAACAACAGGGAGGATATCAACAACAAACTCCACCACCTCCACTACCTACTCCAGAAGAATTTATTAATGAAAGGATAGATATATACCTAATGTTTACAGAAGCTATTAAGGCTAGAGGCTTAGACCCTGCTGACTTTGCATTCGGTTTAGGTGGGTGGGTAACAAGCTTTGCTATGACTAGAAAAGGAAAGTAATAGATGGAAAGTTTAATAACAGAATACACAGTAGTACCTATTAAATGGGATAGAGCTTATCAACAAGAAATAGAAGCTATCTATAATATATATGATGAACAAAGAAATAAGATACTAGATTTGACTTGTCAGGATAGTGGAGTAACATTAGGAAATTATCTTGAAGATTTAATACGTTCTACTAATGTGTTCGTTGTATTAAATAATGATAACAATATATGTGGGGTATTCTCACTAGGTGATATGTGGAAATACAAAGGTCAGGTAATAACTTGCAAAGTACACGCTATAATACCTAAACAATTTTGGGGTAAACAATCAAGAGAAATAATGAAATACTTTAAAGATTATGCAGTTATTAATTTTAATATCAGGAAGTTTATTGCAACAGTACCTCAATGTGGATATGGTATAATTAAACTACTTAAAGACTTAGGATTTCAACACGAAGGTACAATGAAAGAAAACTTAGTTTACTTAGATAAGAATAATAATCCGAAGTTGTATGATGAGTTAGTGTATGGATTGATAATTAAATAAGGGGAGGAAGGTAAGGGCTGGCAGGAAACAGTCCATAAGACCAGCCTATTTTCTTTTACCGCTCGGTAATAAAAGAGCTTTAAGGATAATAAATCAATACAAAATTTACCGTACAGTAAAAAAGGAGGAAACTTAAATGATTAGTTGTCATATATATACAACACCTAAGGAAGATTATGTATCCTGTACTATTAGTAATGATAAAGTATTAATATCTGCGAGTAATTGTTTGAATTATGTTAGTGTCATATATGAAGATGATAAAAAAAACAGACGTATGGAAGTATCTACTGAAAGAATTAATAAGTTTATACAAAAAGTAGCAAGGAAAATATTATGTACAGCGCAATAGAGTTACCAATACTAAAGTTTATAGAACTAACTAAACGACCTAGATTATTAAGGTTATATGAGCAACTATTAGCAGAGTTTATAGATGTGTACTATGGAGTAATAGATTATGTAGCATTTACTGGTTATTCAACAGACTATGATTGGTTTGGATATGAAAGTAAATCAGGATTATGGAAAGCATTAAATAAACTACAGAAGATGGGATTGATAGAGATACAAAAAAAAGAAGGCAAGATAATAGTTAAAGGAACAAAGGTTGTATTAGATGAGTAATGGATATAAAGAACTATATACTAGAATAAACATCGTACACGAACTCCTAGTCAATAGATATATGTTGATGATTGTGTTTAATAATCTTAATGAGATACTTAACCATCTTGAAAGAAAAGAAAAGATAGCAATTAAGTCACTAACTAAAGAGCAACTAAAAGAATACAAGCAAATAAAACTTACAACAGGATATACGAAGTTTGAAAACTTTATGATTACTAATAAACAATATAATGGTTTGATTAAAGAGTATGGATTTGAGATTACAAGTAATGCTTGCGTATTGTTGGATAAACTTATAGCTAAGACAGGACGTTCATTCAAGAACCCATATAAAAAACTAAAAGAATGGGGTATCAACCTAGCTATGAAGGAAAGGATATCTGAATATACTGATAACATTATCAGAGCTGCAACACAAGTGGATTATAAGATAATAGAAGATAGACATAAAGCAATTCAATACATAATGGGTACTCCGTATTATTTGCGGAGTGTAGATGAAGGGTGTAAGTATCTTAAGGAGAAATTTAAATTATGAAAAAAACTAAAAGTATATGGGAAGATATTGGCAATATGTGCAGAGAAATGTATGAAGAAAATTTAAAAATATTGGATTATTATTATTCTACCCCCCAACTAAAAAAACATTTCTTTAACATACCTTTTATTATTTTTCCTATCAAAGATATAGATAATGATAACCAGCAAGTGGTTTATACTATCAAATCTTATGCAAAGAATAAAGGATGTAAAACCCATAAAGATATATATAAATTCTATGCTAGTTTATGGGTAGATGTTTTGGTAGATGAAAGATATCAATCGGAAAGATATGTATTAAGAGACTATAAGTATATACAAAAACAATGGGTACCAAGATGTCAACGGGTATAAGTATCTTAGAGATAAGTTCAATATACAGGAGATATAACAATGGAAGATAAATGTTATTATTGCAATAAAAGAGTTATTGTTGGTGGTATTTCAATGTGTATATACGATATAGAGGAGGATGAATATAATGTACATAAGTCAAGGGAGCAACGAATACCTCCATCTAACTGTAAAAGAAATAACAGACTTTTCAATGAATGAGAGACCTTTTATGATTATCACTGGTAAAACAAAGATAATGGTACGTCATACTACAAGTCCATCAGGAATTAAACTAACAGACGCAACAGTAAGATGTTTTATTAAAGGACAACTAATTAATTATGTACTAGCTGAAATAGATGTAGGTGATAATATATTTATAGTAGGTAGAACAGATAGTATATATAATAAGAAATATAATTGTAGTGAAAGAATAACACAAGTAGATTTAATTTATAAAGAAGATTGGATGAAGTATTACAAGAATGGGAATGGTTTAAACCCAGTAGATACAGAGGATATGTTATGATAAGTAGATTATTAAAAGCATTATTAATAGGATTTATATTATCTTTTTCTGTTACACTAACAGCATTCAGTGCTACAGAAGAAGAACAAATAGAAGTATTAAAGGATGTTAGTAATACTTGTATAGAAAATCAAAGAGTATGTTTATTTAAAACAATAAAAGGAAATGAACTTAATGCTTATACAGATGGAGTAACTATCTTTATCTATACAGGAATACTTGAAAGATTATCTAAGGATGAATTAAGAAGTATCTTATATCACGAACTAGCACATATACTACTTCAACATCCTCAACGTACAAGAGAGTTATTAAATAAAAGATTACCTATATCTATGTGGGAATTTAAAAATCATAAGGTATATAATGAGATAGAAGCAGATACATTAGCAACACATCTTTTATTATCAAAAGGTCATCCTAGTAAATTAGATGAAGGGTTATTAAGAATAGTACCTGAAAAATTTATAGGTAAACAAACACTAACCCATCCTAGTACAATTAGTAGAGTAAAGAATATTAGAAAGATAGAGGTGATGTATGACAGATAAAGAACAGATAATAATTGATGGCGTGAATGTGTATGGGTGTGTTCAATTTATACAAGAAGAGGAAGATTGTTGTAATTTAGGCGGTAGTTGCAAGGGTTGGCCTAATTGCTACTACAAGCAACTTGCCCGCAAGACACAGGAATATAAAGAGCTAGAAAAATACACTCAAGCACAGGAAAATCAAAGAGAAATATATTATAAAGAGTTTTTAAGGAAAGATAAAGCTCTTGAGGAGCTGAAAGACAAACTTAAAATTTATGAAAAAATGTTTGACAATCCAGAATTTAGAGTTGCCTTGACAGATATACGAACTGGAGAGCGTGATATACGAGAACAACGGGATAAAAGACTTACAGAAAAGTTCGACCGCTACCGCAAGGCTCTTGAGCCCTTCGAGGATGAATACTTTAAAGGCTTGGACACAAAACAAATAGCGGAGCTTGCGAAAAAGTCTATAAGACTAACTACAGAGAACAGAAAGCTTGAAAACAAACTAAGCGATATTGCTGGAATTTGTGAACAAATTCTGGATGGTGAAGATTATGTTAGAAGAATTGCAAAAACTATTCTCGACATAATCGACTAAGCGAAAGGAAATTAGAATGAGTAAACATTACGTTAAGATAAAAGGATTAGCAACCTTAATAGCTGAACTATCCAATAATAAAACTGAAACAATTAATACTTTAGTAACAGGATATGGTTATCTTCACAGTTCCCCAGCCCCAATAGAAGGAATGATGGATGATGAATGGTTTGAAGTAGAAGATAAAACAGTAGAAGTTTGTTATCCTGATGAGTTCTTTGTTAAGGTTGGAGATAATGTATGGGTAGAACAGGATGATGGTACTACAATAGAAAAGATATTAGAAGTAATAGAAATACAAGATGATATAGGAATAATAGAATATGAAAAAGATTAAGCCAGCTAAACTAACAGCCAAAGAAACATTAATAGCTTATGTTAGTACCTTATCAGAAAAGAATGCTAAGGAAGCATACCAGATATTACTAGAAAGATTTGATATCCATAGAGCTAGATGTTTAAAGTTTAACCGACAAGGTATTCAGGATGTGAATGGGAAGGTAAGACTTACCTCTAAGGAATATCAAAGGATACTAGAAGAACTAGGTGATTTATATTTCCATCGTACAGTAGAAATACTATATGATTATATAGTTTACCTAGAAGAAAAAGCTCCGTATGAGTTGGTAGCTAGACAAAGATTAAAAGAATATAATAAAATTTCCCATTACTATAGGTTAACTAAAGGTTGGGTTGCTAAAAGATTTGAAGAAGAAAATCCTCAGGCTGCTACAAGCCCCGTAAACGAGACTTTATGCTTTCAGGATATAAGTAATGAGGAACAAGCACAAAGGTACATTAATGAGCTTCCTAGCCCCCTTAGAATAAACAATCCAGAAGTAGAGTTCTTATTAGTACAGTACCCTAATTTAATATTGTAAGGAATATTAATATGGAAATAGATGAACTATATAATAAAGAAGCAGAAGAAAATATAATAGCTATATGCTTAACCTCACAAGAGAAGTTAGGTATAATAGTTAATGAGTTATCTCCACACGACTTCTTTGATGGACAACTAAGAACTATATTTGAAAACATTCAAGTCCTTGCAAAGAAGGGTAAACAAGTAGATATAGTTACTCTTACTGAACAATTAAGATTTTCCGAACAGTTGGAACAATCAGGCGGTAAGGAAAAGTTACAAGAATTAATTGATAACCTAATTACAGTAGCCAACTATAAACAATTAATTAAAATTATAATCAAGTATAGTAAGAAGAGATTTCTTAGTTCTATACTAAAAGAATGTGAAGGATTGTTAGAAAAACAAGAAGATGTAGATGATGTGTTAAAGTATATAGAAAATACAATCACTACTAAACTATTATCTAAAACTACCACCAACCTTAATAGTTTAGCCTCGGGATTTATGGATGTCATAGATGAGGTTGAGAAGGTAGTATACTCTAAAGATAAAATCTTTGGTCTCTCTACAGGATTTCCTAAGCTAGATAAAACCTTATCAGGATTATGTAAAGGTAGATTATATATAATAGGAGCAAGGCCTAGAGTAGGGAAAAGCTCAATAGTACAACAGATTGCAGAATACGTAGCACAAGACCATAATGTACTGTTCCATTCCTTGGAGATGAAGGTATCGCAATATACTAAGCGTAGTGTATTCAGGAGAGCTAAGATTAATAACGATATGATTAGTAATGCTAACGTTAAAGATGATATATTGTTTGACAAAATAGCCAGTGTTGGTGATAGTATAACTAATTTAAATTTATTTATAGATGATAATACTAAGTGTACTCTATCAACAGTAGAGAAAAATATAATTAAAATACAACAGGACAAGGGGAGTTGTGATTTAGTTGTTATAGATTATATCCAATTAATGCAATCAGATAATAGATACCAACAAGATAAGAGGGAGAAAATAGGAGATATATCAACAGGTCTAAAACGTTTAGCTTTAAAGTATGATGTACCTATTATAGCACTAGCACAATTATCCCGAGCATTAGAAGCTAGACCAGATAAGAGACCTATCCTATCTGATTTAAAGGAGAGTGGAGATTTAGAACAAGACGCAGATGTAGTAATAGGATTATATAGAGATGAGATATATAACCCACATAATAAAGGTACAGCAGAACTCATTGTACTAAAGAATAGGGAAGGTGCTTGTAGAGTTATACCTTATTACTTTAATGGTAGCGTTACAGAGTTTATGGAGGTTAAAGAATGAGAAAATGTAAATATTTTTACTCCGAGACTTGGGTTTATCCTAGTAAACCACCAGAATATTATAGAGTAGTTCAATGTTTAGGGGAATTTAAGTTAGGATTTTACCCTAGTAAATGTAGAGAAGGTATAGCTAAATGTTATACTCCAGTAGAAATAGACCCTTATTGGAAAGATATAGTAGATGAAACTAATAGGAGATTGAATAATGAAAAATAAGTTTATAGTTATATCGGATATACATTTTCCTAATCAGGATGATAAAGCAATTAAATGTGTATTTAATTTTATCAAGAACCATCCAGTAGATACAGTTATTATGAATGGAGATATAGTAGATTTCTTTGATGTAAGCTCTTTTGATAAAGACCCACAGAGAATGTTTAGCTTACAAACCGAACTAGATATGACGGAGAACTTCTTTAAGAAATTAAGAAAGCTATTACCAGAAGCAGAGATGTACTTCGTAAAAGGTAATCACGAAGATAGAATGGAGAGGTATCTACAGAAACATTCAGAACTATTCACTCTCAACGCTTTAAAGATACCAACACTATTACAATTAGAAAAGTTTAATATCCATTACAAACCTAAAGGTTTTAAGTTTGGTAGTTTAAAGATTATTCACGGAGACCTAGTAAGAAAGTTCTCCAGCTATACGGCAAGAGGTGAATTAGAAAAGCACGATAGTTCTGGTATATCAGGGCATTGTTTTTCAGAGGATGTTGAAGTATTAACACCTACAGGATGGGTACCTATTATTGATGTTAATATTGGAGATACTGTAGGTACTATTAATAAAACTACTCAAGTCTTTGAATTTAATAAAGTCAATGATAAATTTGTTTACAATAATTACAAAGAACTTTACCATATAAAATCTACAGTTGTTGATGTGATGGTAACAGACAAACACGGATTATTAGGTTTTAATCAGAATAATAATAAGTTAGAAGAGTTTGACGCTAAGTATCTTGCAACTACTAATAAGCGTTACAAGTTTATGTGTGGGGCATTAAAGAATGAGTCAAAAGGAATAGATTTATCAGAGGCTTTTATACGTTTATTGGTTAACATCTCAGCAGATGGAAGCATTGAAGACACAGGAATAAGATTTCATTTAAAAAAGGAAAGAAAAATAACCCACCTAAAAGCGTTATTAAATGAGTTAGGGTATGAGTATAGTGAAGTAAAAACAAAATTTGGAACTACTAGAATTAGAATTAAGACTAGATATGCAAAGCCTATTATAAACACTTATTTTTCTACTGGTAAACATTTACCAACTATTCTAAGGGATGTAAATCGAGAGCAAGCGTTAATTATACTTGATGAATATTCTCTTACTGATGGTAATAAAAATATGGACGCTAAAAATAGTTATCAAATAAATAGCAAGAAAACTACTGAACTGGATTTATTGCAAGAAATATTTAGTAAGAATGGGATTAGAAGCAGCCAATTAAAAAGGATTAGCCACTCTATATTGACAGTTAATACAAACCCTTTAACTTGCATTACTAGAGATAATGTTAAAATAGTGCCATATAAAGGACGAGTAAGTTGTGTATCAGTAGATAACGGAACTTTAATAATTAGAAGTAAAGGTAAAACACTTGTTACACAAAACACTCACAGAGGTGGGGTATATTATTACAAAACACCTGAAAGATATTTAGCTTGGTACGAAAGTTTTTGTTTATGTGATGTCCACCCATTCTATGTAGATGAACCTAATTGGCAGCAAGGATTTCTTTATGGATGTATAGACAAAGATAGTTTTGCAATAACTCCTATACCTATAGTAGATGGAAAGATTAAATGTGTGTTGTTGGAGGACTAATGAATAATCTTTTAATTATATTTTTATTTGCAACATTATTTGGAGTAATAGTAGAACGGATTTTAGATTTCATTATAGGGGGGACTAAATGAATAAACAAGAAGTGCAAATATTTATAAAGGAGTAGATATGTTAGAGAATATTAAATCATTATTTAAAAAAGAACCCAAGGATATTACAGCTCCTAAGTTAGGTAAAGAGTTTATTATACTAAAACAAATGTTATATTCTCAATTATGTAGATGTGAGGATTATAGACTGAGAGGAGCTATGGTTGATTATTATATAGAAGATGCTTCCCATATAATAACAGTAGTATTTCCTTATATAATAGAAGGTTTAACTGTAGATTGGAAAGTTAAAAACCCTGACTACATTAAAAAACAAATAAACAAAAGTCCTTATGCAGTAGCAGAGCTAACAGCAGAAATGATTATGAAGGAAGCAAGAAAACAATTAGAAGAAAGTGAAGGGGAATAATGAGCGAAAATATTGTATCAATGAATATAGATAAAAATTTAATCAAACCGATTGTTGAAGCACAAATGAAGCAAGCTATACTAGATAATATGGGTGATATTAAAGAGTATATGCAGCAACTTATAGAGATAGCATTGAATGAAAAGTGTGACATAAAAGGAAATACTAATTGCTCTAGTTATGACAAGAAATACACTTATATAGATGTGCTGCTTAATAATGCAATAAGAAAGTCAGCACAAGAAGCTATTCAAGAATTTATGGTACAGGAAAGCAAAACATTTAAGAAGGCATTCAAGAATTACCTGAAACAAACTACAACTCTAAATCACTTATTCGATACTTTTGTGAATTTTGCAGATAAGACAATGGTAGAAAATAATTATAAAATGAATATAGATTTTCAAACATTTTACAAAGATTAATAAGGAGGGGTAATGTACAAAATACAATCACCATTAGAGATAGTAGTAGCCCACTCTAAGAAGAAAGATAAAGATGTTAAATTTATTCTAAATACAAATCAGTATCGTAACTTTCATTTCAGGCTACTAAACACAGCTAAGATAAGATATAAAGAATTAATAGCTGAACAATTAAAAGATAAACCAGTATACAATAAGGTTATGATAGTTTACAAAGTTCATAAAGGGGATAAAAGACGGCACGATATAGGCAATATACTGGCAATCCATCAGAAGTTTTTTGAAGACGCTATGGTAGAACTGGGACATTTACCAGATGATAATTCAAAAAACATTCCTTTCGTTGTATATACTTCTGGTAGTATAGAAGTTGACAATCCAAGAGTAGATATATTTGTATATGATATGGATAATCGAAGTGATATGAGCCAGTTTAAGAAGGTAGTATTAAAGGAAATAATTAAGAAGATAGAGAATAAGTAATGGTAGAATTTATTTTAATTACAAGTATAACAACAGTAATATTAAGGAGGTTTGTTTATGATAGAAGACGAAATGTTTGCTAAAGCTTTAGATATCATAGGTATCAAGAGAACAAAAGATATGTATGAGAAATCTAAATACCCCCATAGATGTAATATGTGTTTAGAAGATATGAAGATGGCAGAATATAAACTTAAAACAGAATTTGTTAGTGGATACGAAACACCTTATATGTTTATTTGTCAGGAATGTTGGGAGAATTTACCTAGTGATAAAAAGAAGGATATATAAAGGATATGATTTATATAGTCTTTATCAATATTTATTTAGTAATATTATGTTTAATAGTCGTTATAAATACGTAAACAATAAATTATTAAAGAGATATATGTTAAGTATTTATTTAAAAACAATAGGAGTAAAGAAATGACAGAAGGATTAAAATTTTTATTAGGATTTGCTATAGTAGCTTTTATACCAGTAGCTTGGGTAATAGGAGATGAGTTATCTATTAAGATATTATATCCTAACTGTGTTAATGCAGAAGATAGGCAGCTATGTATTCAGTTAGAAAGTTTAAGAGGTGTATTGAGTGAATAGATTAAAGTACTATTTTAAGTTTATAGAGCTTGAAATAGAAAACAAAACATATAAATCTTTATGTAAGAAGTTAATGAGAAAAATACAAGAACAAAAAGATTTAATAGATATACTATCAGAGGATAGGGAGGATTAATGGTGGCTGATGATTATTATTATGAACTTAAGTATGTAGATAAAGATACACAAGTAGTATATAGATTTAATGCTTTGATTGTAAAAGAACAGATGGAGGAGAGATTGTTTGATTTCCTAAGAGCTTGTAGTTGGGATGATAAATTATTGAAAAGATTTAGATTAGGAGGAAACTAATGGATGATTTATTTGAAGGTATGGGAACAGACGCAGAGATAGTAACTAATAAAGATGGTGGTAAACAATCTAAATCTCCAGCAGCTCTTCATTTAATAGACCCATTATTCTTAGGTAACGAATGTGATGATTTATTATCAGATTTAGACCAACCTTGTAGTATTTTAGAAGCAATTAAACTCATCAGTTGGGGAATGTATCACCAAGAAAAAGATGGCTTTACAGCTGCTGCAGCAACGTTAGAACCTGATTTCTCTAAAAGGTTAATGATGATTGGTAAGACTCTACAATACGGAGCTACAAGATACACCCCTAATAACTGGAGACTAATCCCACAAGAGGAACACATTAACCATACATTACTTCACTTACTAGCTTTATATAGTGGAGATACACAGGACGACCATCTATCCCACGCACTCACGAGATTAATGATGGCTAGTGCTACAGAAGTATCTAAAGGTTTTAGTTATACTGAGTTTATAAAGGAGGAGTAATGATTAAGCACGTAGAAGTTCTGGGGTATAAATATGAGGTAGATTTTATAGAAGATGATAGAATAATTATAGTCAATAATCAAGAATGTCTAGGGGCTTGCAACCCACCTGAACAAAAAATACAAATAAGAAATGACCAACATAAACAACAAAAGAAGGAATGTTACTACCACGAAATACTCCACGCTATTGATTGGATTATGAATGGTGAACATACTCTAACAGAAGAACAAATAGATTTTATTGCAAGAGGATTAGCAACAGTAAAGTTTATTAAGGAGGATAAATAAATGGGAATAGATGTTATGAGTATTGTAGATTATGTACGTAAACAGAAATGTAATTGTACAGCAGGACTACAAGATGATGTACTAACTATTAATGTTATAGTAGGTAACCTAGCTAAGAAGTTTGAGTACGATTATAAAACAGTACAACCTAATAGAGTACAAGAAGATATCGCATCAGCTATCTTAGATATGAAAGGTAAATTAAATAAATAAAAAAAATATCCCCTTCCAATTAAGGAGGGGGATTTCTTTTTGTCTATTAAATTATTAAATCGTAAAGGGCTAGGATTAGATTTGAGACAGCTTAAATACTTTTTAGGTATAAGTTATCCTAATCATATCCTACCCTTGTCAAATCGTATTGTAGATACCTTAGAATTAATCGTTAAGCTATTACTGGGTTACACTCTTATTAAATAACTGTCTTTCTAACTTTCTCCTTTTCTTTAAACCTTCTAATGGTTTTTTATTACTACCATATACCCATCTATCAAATTCATTACTACAACCTTTATAATCTCTAAGGTTTAATTTCTTTAGTAATGTAGAAGATTTAAGATTGCCAACTCCAACATTAAAAGCAAAAGATACTAATGCGGAGAACTGGTTTTCATTAATAGGTACTTTAACTAATGCAGAAACAGCTTGTTCAAATCTTTTTATATCTTGAAGTAAGTATCTATCTGCGTCAGCTTGTGTTATAATGTCTCCTAATTTAACACCAGTAGTATGACCATAGCCGATTGTAGGTATTAGGCTAGGACATAAATAAGCTTTTAACCTACAACCTTCACATTGTTTAATTATAGATAAACCTTCTTTGTTTATTTTCATACTTTCCTCCTATACTGGGTGGATATTGTTTTCTGCAAAGAACTTAAAGAAATGAGCAGGGGTTATTTTATAAGGAGCTGATTTAAAATATTCTCTTATAGCAGCACATCCAGTAGCTATATACTCACTACATACCATACCTTTTCTATTCATCTGGTCGTAATGAGGAGATAGAACTACTTTGACAAACTCTATAATATCCTTAACCCCATAAGGTAAACCTAAGTTATTTTCTAATTGCTTAACATCTAACTCTAGCGGATATACAGCACCAGTAGAATAGATTATCTTAGAGAACACCTTTTCAAATATTTTCCATCTATACTTTCTTGTACCACTAGGTATCTTATACTTAGGTTCTGGTTTTAGATGGGACTCGTATATCCACCATCCTCTATTGTATATAAGAGCTAATACGTGAGATGGTCTAAAACTAGCAGCAGGAAAGAACTCTTTTGTAAACCTGTCTATTAGCTTGGATATCTTTGATGTTCCCCATTCAAGTACTACATATGTTTTTGTTTTATCTAGTTTATCTATATCTATTACCATCTTAAGCCTTTCCTGCTATATTTCCATTCTCATCTATATACATATTATATTCTTTTAATATTTCATCTGTTCTTAATGGAAGTGTTCCGTAATATACAAAGTCTCCTAAGGGGGCAATAGCCTTAAGTCCTCTACCCAATATGTTTATTGCAGTTTTTCCTATTCCTCTAATTCTTGACATACGGGCTAAGTTTTCTGGAGTGATGGATTGTTGAGCTTGTCTTACCAATTCAGGATTATTTCTTCTTAACAAATTCATAAATTGTTCATCAGTACCATTAGGAAATCTTGTATAATAATCATTATAAGCTTTATGTATTTTAGGATTACTCATAGGTTGTACTGGGTCTTGAAGATAATTTTTATACATATCAGGTAGATAATAATTTCTATTCTCGTTAGCTAATCCGTACCGTAAGTATTCCCTTGGAAATTGTTTATTTTCTATTGCATAAATAAATTCATTATAATCCATTATCTAATCCTCCACTATAGCTTGTGCTTTACGATTTATCTTACCTAGTATTTCTACTACTTCTTCTGCTATTGTTTTCTTAATCTCATCATCTAATACATTACAACCAAAGTAAGATTGAGCTGCTTGAATACCTAAGATGATAAGTTGAGTCTCTACTTTATCAACCTTTTCGGTATCTAACTTTTGCAATCCTACAAGTAGTACTGTTCTTAGTTTATTTTTAAACTTAGGTAAGTCTCTTTTAATTCTTTCTATCCTACGTTTGATAAACCAGTTTTTAATTTTATTAAATAATCCCATAAATATATCTCCTTTTATTTAAGGTATCTACAATCAATTTTAAGAAGGGTTTGTTTAAGACAGGATAGTTTATATATAAAATATATTTACCCCGTCTTGAGACGCCTTCTAGTACCCTTAGATTTAATAACTAACTATTTACCTCTTTTACGTCTTTTCTTACAAGCCATTAAATATCTCCTTCCTAGTTATTCATTTACTGTAGTATCTGTTAAACTTCTAAAGTCTATTGTAATCGAAAATGTTTTACTATCTCCAACATTTAAAGTAACGGGAGTAGCTAACACATCTCTAGTCAGTAGGACTGCGCAAGCATAAGAACCAATGGCATATCCCCCTAGCCCTATTTCTTTTATAGTTACAGGACTTTCGGTATTATTTGTTGCTATAGCAGAATATGTAATACTATTATTAGTAGCAGTTCCGTCTTGAGCTTGACTTGTTAAGCCAGTTATTAAATCTCCCGAAAGCTTATAATCATCTGTAGTTGGAGTTGTATTCCCAGTACCTAAATATATTTGGCATCCCGTAAACTCAAAGCTTGAAGGTGATACTTTTACGCTATTATAATATGTATCAATCGTACAGATATCACAATCGCTACCTAAACCGAGGACAGTTGGACCCTGAAGATAGAGGATATTTTGGGGGTTATACACATTCCCAGCGGTTGTTTTTATTTCTCCATTCATAGCTTTGGTATTAGATATATTAGTATAGCTTACTATTGAATTTACTAGTACCCTTCTAAAATTATTTAATAACATTCGTTATACCTCCGTATCTGTTACTTGTACTGTTGTACTACCACCTAAATTAGTTTGAGTAGCATTATCATAATTGTTTATTAATAATGTTTTATATTGAGCACTAGCTCCACCTGTTAAAGGAATAGTGCCTAGATATACTTCATTAGTATCAGTAAGTCTATACATTGTATCTGCGTCTTTTGTTGACAACGCCTCATATTCTGTACTGGTTAGAGTTTTATATCTTAGTCCAGTAGTTACAACACTTAGTACTCCATCATCTGTTATCGATAATCCATCACCTACTTTAATTCCACCAAGAGTAGTAGTAGAAGCAATAGGTAAGCCCACACTCTGAACATAATTAACTACTGTTTGTGGAGTACAAGCTGTAGCATTATCATAGTTACCTTCTTCATCAGGTTGAAAATCTTCATCAGTTGATAAATATACTACCCCTTGTGACTCGGTTGTAGCATTAGGCAGTGTACCCCAACCATAAACATCATTACCAAAATTAGTTAATACCTGACCATTAATACCACCACTAGGTATCGGTTCTGATATTAAGTTAGGAGTTGTTATAACACCATCTGCTGTAGTAATTACTAGATTATATGTATCTCTTGTATTTGTACCAACAGCTATTATTGGACTAAATCCATTCTGTCCTGTTGCTCCTTGCCTACCTTGCGGTCCTTGCTGATTTAATATTATAGTATACTCTGGAGTAGTACAGGTACAAGGATTGTTTTCGTTTGTCGCCATCTTTAATCTCCTATTGTTTGCAAACTCTAAAGATACCAGATGTATTACCTTCACCAGAAATAATATACTTAGTATCTTTATCTACTACCGTTATAATTAAAGCATAATCATAAGGATTACGTAATGCTTCTTGTTCTGTTATTTGTACCTTAAACTTACCTTCTGTTGGATAAGATATTAGACCAACATCCACTTCGCTTGATGTTTCGGATATTATTTTATCTATCAAGCTAGGTAGATTAAAGTAAGGAGCAATCTTAACTTGGAAATGTACTTCCAGACCTGTTAAGTCAAAAGGTTTTATTTCATACTCTTGTGTTTCTGTATTGAACACCTTTTGTTGTATAGTAAATCCAAACCCTCTAGCTTCTCCTTGTTTTATTTCTACTACTATTCTATTACAATTATCTACCATAGTTATACTCCTATTGCAAACCAGAACAATACACCAGTGTTGCTAAAGTTAGAGCTCTCGTTTTGAACCAAAGCTATAAGATTTGTCTTTGTAAGAGAAATAATACTCTCATTCCTTCTTTTATCACCATTAACTTGTCCGAATGTGCTTGATAAGAATGCTGCAAAGCAAGCGTGAGTAAATGCTATAGGGAATGTTATTATTACAGTTTGCTCCCAAGCTGTCCAAGGCCCAGTATATATTCCCCATTGAAAAGTTAAGCCATTAGGAAGTTTAGTATAACCATTAGTAGTTAGCATAGAAGGGAATTGTATTGTACCTATCGGAGATACACTATCTATATTACCGCTACTGTTTGTTGTAAAACTACCAACTATTCTAAAGTAATCATATCCTGCTGGTAATGTTGGTGTTGTACTATTAGTTGAGAATGCTAACTTACAACTAGAGGTTTCCTTATCATAACATACATATATATAATAAGCAGTATAGGCAGCTAATGCAGTATCCTGTAGTGATAATGCAGTAGAAGAACTTATCATTTGTTCATAGGTACTATCCCAACAATTACCTGCTGTACAAGATATAGTTTTAGCATTACTCATAAAAGGAATAAACCCTCTAATTACGTCTAAGCTATTTGCTGTTTGAGCTTTTAATGTTTCTAGGTTTACAGCGTCTTTATTATTTTCTGCGTCAGCTACTTGAAACACTTCATCTTGACTTCCATTAATATCCGCTTTGTTAGTTTCAAGGTTGTTTATATCCAATTCTGCTGTAGCCAAGTTACTTTCAAGCTGGTCTACAAATTGCTTAATAGAAGTAAAGTTATTATTCACTTCATTAGCTTTTGCTTTAGTACCAGCTATAAATGTGTAGGGTATCTCCCATACCATATTCTACCTCCTGCTTTCTTGTAGTCTATAATTACGACCTCTACGTCTCATTAACATATTAATATCTCTTGGAGTAACTCTCTTATCATAAGGGAAGTAACTATCTCTAAATCTAAATCCACCTACTCTAAACTCATTCTCAATAGGAGTAAGTATTGGTTTATTAGGGTTACCTTCCATTAGATAAGGTATCCGATTATCTCCAATTTGACCTAACATACTTCTGTTAGTTGGTTGATAATATACTTGTCCACTTCTTGTAGCTATCGTTGGTAATAGTGCTTGGTTCAAGAATGTAGCTACTGGACTAAAGTTTCTTGACAAATATCCAGTAAACCCACCTAACACATCGGGTTCTTTTTGAGGAATTGGGTTACCATTATTATCAAGTGTTATTACTTTACCATTTACAACGTAACTGTTAGAACCTACAACTGGATTACCCCAAGCGTCTTTACCTGTCATAGCATTAAATAATCCCGTTAATGGATTAATATTACCACTTAATAAATCTAACGCACCAGTAAGTCCCGATGGTTCATTAGCTTTACCAGTAGGTAATATACTGCTTAATGTTTGGAATGGAGCTGATAGAGGATGGTAGTCGAAGTAAACCTTTTGAGCTGGGAAGCGTTTTGTATATGTAGGTTTAACAGTCAACCCACCTCTTATATCTCTATCATCTGGTTGTTGTCCTACCGTCACATCAAATTGTTCTAATTCATTACCAATCCTTGCAGGGTTTCTAGCGAATGCTTGAAGTCTTAATGGGTTATCTCTTAATTGATTTATCAATACATCCTTAGAAGTAGTAGCTACTTTGTAGAATGGGAATGATAATGCACCAAGCTCGTGCAACTCAGGAGAGATATAATAGCTCTTACCTACATAATCCCCTAACACAGAGTTAGTTCTATCAATCAATTGTCTTTGTATATTCTGGTCTGTAAGACTTCTTTCAAGTAAATCATCAACATCTATCTTCAACTCTTTAGCCATTTTCTTAGCTTGATTGAAATACACAGCAGCTCTATCAAAAGTTTCTAATGTACTTTCAGCTTGGAATAATGGTCTAGCTAAATAGTCTTGTGAGGATTTAACTATACCACCAGCGCCCTGTAATCTTTGAGCAAATGTACTCTTAGGATTAGTTAATAAGTTTGCTGATTGTTTAAGTTCTCTAGTTACATCTTTAAAGGTAGTAGCAAGAGGGACGTCTTCAAATACTGGAGCTAAACCTTTATATGTGGTGGATGTTAATAAGTATTCTGGTAAATACTTTTGTAGTGAAGGCCTATATGCACTAATATAATCTGCACCACCTATACTACCTAATGCAAAGTTACCAACTCTGTTACCTGCAATGTATTGAGGCTTAACTAATACGCTTGATTTAAACGCACCCATTAACGGTTTAACAGCAGCAGAAATCTTTCCTACTGTACTATTAGGGTCAAGACCTTTAACCCTGTTTGTAAAGGCTTCTAGGTCTCTCTTAGGTACTACGTATAAATCATTAGCATACTTCTTTAAAGTAGAAGGACTTCCACCTTGTGATAATTGTTTAGTGAAGTTACCTATCTCACTTTGTCTACCAGTATTAAATAAAGTCTTAACCCCGTCTTTAAATTCTCTTGGAGATATAACTACTTCATTCTTACTTATCTTAGCAGCGTCAGCTTTATTAATCCTATTGCCAAACTTCTCTGCTAGAGTTTCAAAAGATATTTGAGCTTGTTTAGCTTTTTCTATCTCCGATACTAACTGTATATAACCTCTGTCTAAGTTATCAGCTACTTCTTTAGTGGTACCATAACCATAAACTCTCTCTGTTGATAAACCCTTACCTATATCAGTTAAATCAACTAAGGTTTTATTCCCAGCTTTAAATAAACCTCTTTGAGTAATAGGAGCTATCTTACCTTCATCGTATAGTTTAGTTCCTCTTTGAACCAACTTATTTAAAGTCTTTTGAGTAGTTCCAATATTAGCTAGGTTTTCCTTTGTAGGATTTTCAATAGCCCTTTGTATATTCTGTAAATACACATTCTTTGTTCTACTAGGGTCTAGATTTTCTAAAACAAACTGTCCTATTGCAGTGTTCTTAATAAAGGTGGGGTCTACTCCTAAGTCTATTAATTCTTTACCTATCTCATCCGAGTAAGCTTTAAGTTCTTGGGTTAAGTCTATATACTTCTCATCCCATTTACCAGTAGTTAAACCCTCTACAGCTTTATCAATTCCTTTTCTATTGGCAAGGTCAGCAGCTTTAAAGTTCTGTCTTGCTGCTCTTTTACCTACATCCAAGTCTCCTATATTGAGGATACTATTTATTTCTCTTTCTCTTTGAGTAGGTAACAAAGCTTCTCTAATAGGTCTAACTGTAGGAATATTATCTAACTTAGAGGCTGCCTTAGCTATACTACCTTTAGGAGTTAATGTGATAGTATCCAACACAGCATTAAAAGGGTCAGCACCTGCGTTATATACAGCGGTCTTAGCAGATTGTATTGGATTATTAGCTATACCTTCTGTAGTAACACCATAAGGAGATAATACCATATTAGCAAAATCATTTACTACATTTGTTTCACCACGTGCTACTTGACCTGCATAATTAGCTACATTCCGATTAACAGTATCTCTAAAGTTTTCATTAGTAGCATATACATACGGACTACCTAGAATAGTTGCAAGACCTGCTGCAAAGTCTCTAGCACCTGCACCAAACCTTTGAGCCACATTCATTCCGTATCTATCTCTATTAATAAGAGTTTGCTCATATTCACTTAAAGGGGCTTGCCCTATAGAAGATAAACCTCTATTAATATCTGCAATAGATTGTCCACCTTCTATAGCACCCTTTATAGCTTCTTGTCTATTAAATTCAACCATCTAATAAATCCTTACTTAAATTGTCTCCAATATTCTAACTGGTCTCTAGTCATACCAGTAGGGTTTTGTTCAGTTTGTTGTTCAGGATATAATTGAGCGTATACATCCTTCAACATTGTTTGACCTATTGGGTCGTTATAATAAGTAGCAGCTTCAATAAGTTGAGCTTTAATCTTCATAGCTGCTAACGGGTCCGATTGTTTTAACTTTTCTAAGTCTTGTGAATTAATACCTAGTTGTCTAGCAACATCTAACTTAGTAGCATTATCTATTTGAGCAATCTTATAATCCATCCAATTATCAAGGGTAGCTCTTTGATTTTCATTTAATTGCTTGTATTGCTCTGTAGTTAAGTCTGCTATTGCTTTAGCATTTTCTCTTTCAGCAGTAGCTATATTATTTCTTTCTTGTTTAATTAAATCAATAATACCTTGCGTACCTTGTGTGGTTAATTCCTGTTGAGTTTCTTGAATTGGTTTAAGGTAATTAACATAATCAGTACCTGTCATATTAGCTGCTATATTAAGAGGTAGCCCAGTCTCTTGACTTAACCTCATAGCGCTAGCTAATTCAGCTCTCTTTTGTAAAGCTTCATTCTGCGCAGCAGCTAAGTTAGATGTTAGTTGGTAATCCTTTGCTAATCTCTCTACATTAGTTGGTCGTGCTTTTAGATTAGCTACGTTATTAGCAGGACTTGCGTTAGTCTCAACATTAATAGTTCTTAACTGTCCTTCTGGAGATACCCAAGATACTTGACTAGGCATTTGTAATTTATTTGTTACATCTTGCAACGCATCATTAAATTGAGCTTGTCTTAATGCTCTATCATCAGCAGCTACAGCATTTCTATAATCTTGGATAAATTGGTTTTGTCTTGTTAAGTTTTGACCTGCTTGTTCTAGTGCATTTAAGTAAGCATTAACTTCATCTTGCGTAACACCAACATTAGGTTGTTGATATCCACTCTGTGCTCCTTTAATAACATTTGAAATACCTACTATATCATTCAATAGAGAATTATTTCTGTTTATATTGTTAGCCATAATTTTATCCACCATATCATTTTGTTGTACAGGAACACTGTTAGAAATATTACCAGACGCTCCAGATTGCGTTTTAACAGGGGGTAAATTAGTTTTAGGTGTATTTACATTCCCATTAAAATTAACACCGCTTAAAATTGATTGTGGCGTTTCTGGAGTATCTAACATATTTTCAGTAGAGGTTAATCTTTGTTCAGCTCCTTCATAAAACTTCCTAATCCCATCTAAGTCCTTCATCTGCTGTTCTGTTTGAGCAATCATTTTATCTTGATTGTTTATAACATACTGATTATATCTTTGTTGTTCTTCTGGAGTTAATGGTTTTAAACTATCTTTAGCTAAGAGTTTATCAGTTGCGTTTCTACTTCTAATATCTCCTGCTGCTTTTTGTAATCCAGCACCACCCGTATATCCAGCTACAGCAGGAAGTAATCCTACACCAGTAGCACCAGCTATAATAGACCCACCTTTAGTTAATAAGCCTAAGGTATCTAATGAACGAGACATCCAGTCAGCATTCTCATCAGTAACATTCTTCCAGTAAGAAGGAAGCTCTAATGCTATACCAGCAGCAGGAGCAGCCTTACCACCTACACCTTTTAATACACCACCAGCTTTAGGAGTTGCTTTAGGAGCTGACTTAGTAGCACCACCAACCTTTTGTTTGATATCATCTAGCTTAGGTTTGTTATTCTGATTTCCATAGAGGGTATCTAAGTCTTTATTTACTGGGGGAGTTTTCTTTGGTTGCTTAGTTTTAGTTTGTTGTTTAACTTTACTTCCAGTATTCTTGCCTTTATCTACAACTTCCTCAACAGCTTTATCTATCTGTTTAGCCATGTTATCTATATATTGTTTAGCCTGATTGTATTGTTTAGGAAAGTTCTTTTTCATTAAATCAAGAAACTGGTCAGGTCTACCATCAGGAAATCTTGATTTGTAATTATCATATAACCATTCTATTGTTGCCATTATATCTTACCCCATATATCTTCAAAGTTACTATTAGAAAGATTATTAGTTAAATCACTTGTATTTAGTCCCCATCCAGTATTCGTATTTCCTATACCAGAGAAGGTTTGATAAGTATTAGGACTTGATATATTAGAGGTAGAACCACTATTTAAAGAATTTAAAAAGCTTCCAGCTTGTCCTCCTAGTGTAGAGCTGGACTGGTTACTACCTCCAAAACCTCCAGTAGCTCCACCTATTACAGCTCCTCCTAATGCTCCCCAAGGACCACCAACCATAAATCCTTGACCTGCTCCTGATATAGCACCAGTAACAGCACCACCAATATCAAAACCGCTATTAGCGTCATCAACTTCATCCAACCATTTATTCTGTTGGTTCTGTAATCTTATCTTCCAATTGTTTTCATCAACCCTTTGAGTTTCATCACCTGAATTATTAAACAAAGTGTTGTAAAGGTTTATGGTTGATAATCCTCTACTGTAAGCTTGGTTAACAAGATTGTTATATTGGTTAGCAGTATTAGCAGCTACTTGACTTGCTAGATAATCATAGTTTCTATTAAGACTATCTGTATTATAAGCAGAAGAACTAGCACCCGATGTACCTAATCTTTGTCTTTCTCTAGCTGCTAATTGATTAGCTTGTTGAGTATAAGCTCTATTCAAATCATTCCATTGAGCATTAGTATAAGCGTCAGCAATAGATTGGTAATAATCATTGTTGTTTATATTAAAGTTCTGGAAATCATTAAGAGCAGTATTAAGATTTACATAAGAATTAGTATTTAATTCTCTATTTCTTGTAATCCACGGAGTATCAGCTAATTGCTCATACTGTGGTCTTGAAGGTGTTTTCTTACCCATTATTTAATCTCCATATTTTACCAAGGTACTTCCTCTAATTGTACCCCATCTATTTCAAACCCATAAATACACATAGCTTCATTCAAACCATTACCGTAAAACTCAACACTCATAGTCTGAAATATCTGGTTCATTAAAGGAAATCGTTTAGTAATATAACTACTTACTACCCAACTATCTTCATCCCATACGGTATCTGTAATACTTTCTGTATTCTCGTCTACATCCCATACAAGACCAATAAAAGCATTCTCATTACTATTTATCTTTCGTTCTGTATAGGTAGTCTTTCCATCCCTAGAGTTTCTTACCCTAAAGTTATTGGTATATTCCTCACTCATCTTTATTCTAAACTCTCTAGCTGATAAGAAGTTAGTACCTTGTCCGAATGTAAATGAAGGTGATTTCCAGTAGAATTCAATAGGACTTCCGTCAAAAGTTAAACCAGAAAACTCTTTAAGAATTTTACCATCAGTAGTACCTATATAGATTTCATTATCAAACCTAAAAGCTATCGTAACATTTTGAGGTACTTCTCTTTTTAGCCAAGTCTTAGAAGTAACATCATAAATAAATGCTGTATTAGAACCTTTACCAGTTAATAACGGCACATAAAACATAACGTACTTCTTTTCTGGATGATATACTGGGAATATATAATCAAATCTAGCTTCATTGATAAACTGAAAACTATCTCTAATCTTCATTGACAACTCACTACCTTGAAAGATAGGGTTATATATTGTACGCTTTAATACAGGATAAATACCACCAGCATTTCTTGAATATACTAATAGGGAACTATCAGCGTCTATCCAAGACTGTTGACTATCACAAGTATATAATGAGTATGGTGTTACTGTCCAATTAGTATCATTAACATCATTACCATCTAATAGATAACATCTTTCTCTCTTGAAGATTATTAAGTATTTATCAAACAAGCCTAGTGCTGTAAAGTCAGAGTTATCATCATAGAATGCGGGGATAGCTCCTGCTCCGAACTCTTGTGACCATCCATGGATAAGTCCTACCTCTGAATAATACAGAATACCATCAGTACCACCTACGAATATTCTACCATTATAAGAGTTTAAGGCTAAACCTCTTACGTCAGTTTCTACAGGACTTTCTCCTTGTGTTTTAAATACAGCATTACAAGCTGATAAATCACTAAGATATAAAGCTACAGAAGTTTGTGCAGTAGGATAATTTCTATCCAGAGACAGCTCTGTATCGCTTTCTATTGAGACTATTCTATATTTATTAGCAAATATATCCTCATCAGTTCCGAGTATGATGTAATCGCCTACAGATAGCTCTGTGAGGAAATTTGTATTAGTACCTGTAACTTTATTATTAGTACCTGTTGTACTTACGCTGGTTGCTATTAAATCCTTTCTTCCATACTGGTAGAAGACTAAATCATCAATACCGTTGCTCATAACAATACCATTATTAAACGAGCATATACTATGACGTTTATTCTTATTCTCAAACTTAAAGATTAGTTTAAAACTACCAGATACTTTATCGTGTATAAACACTTCACTATTGGTGGTAACAACAATCATATATTTATCATTACCATATATATATTCATAACCTAATGAGATTGGACTATCAAAAGTATCTCCGAATTGAGTATTACCATTCATAGTAATCAATCCACCAAGTTTATAATACTCAACATTCTTCATATCGGGACTTTCGGTCCGTTTGTTAGTCTGGTTAATTGTACCCAATCCTTGAATTGTATTAAGTCCACCAGTTAGGTTGAAGTATGAAATAGTTCCAGCCATTAAATAATTCTCCTAGTTCTAGGGTTGTAAAACGCATTCATTATAGCATTCTGTGCTGTATTGTTTGAAGGCATAATATCAAATCCAGCAGGATAACCGCTTGTTAATCTTTGGTCGTTACATAATGCAGCGTATGCTTTCTTATACTTCCTTTCATAGAATGCAGCCTTAGCGTCATTAACGCTTCCTCTCCAGTCAGAACATACTCTCCATTTAAGTATATCTCTATGGTGAGCAGGGATAATTGGTTCATCAGTTTCATATTCCATTAAAGGTTTAGCTACACCACATTTATCTTTAGCATAGTCGTAAGTTAATAAGCTTACCTTAATTAATCTACCATTCTGGTCTTCACTTGGTACAGGATAAAGATTAATCTCTCCATCATCCATCCAGTAATTCAAAGGCATTCCTTCTGCGTAAGCTAAGTACTCGTGACCTTCAATATAGCTTAATACTATAGGCATATCAGCATATCTTAGGTATTTAATAAAGCCATTCTCTAGAGGATAAGCACCTTGCTTTGCTACTAGCTGTAGAAATCTACTTACCTCTCTAAACTTCCAAGCTCTTTCTTCATTATTACAAATAAAAGACAAAGCATTATTAAGGTCTTGCTTAACTTTAATTCCTTCTGGTAACGTATCCAACTCTTCAAATGTATCTATCTTTTCATAAAATAACTCTGTTAGAATATCGTTACATAATTCATAATAATTTTTTCCTTTACCCATTAATCTACTCCATCTTTAAATTAACAAGAGCTATAGAGGTTTTACCCCCTATAGCGAAGTTATTATTCAGTAGCAGCAGTGCCAATTTTAAAGAATGCTACAGCAGCAGCTTCTGGGTGAATTACTTCAAAACCATAAAGCTCGATACCACGAACGATATCTGCGAAGCAATCAGGGTCTCTCAATTTTTCTACTTTAGTAAGTTGGTTAGCATAAGTTGTAGCCATCTTAGTAGAAGCGATACAAACTTGTGCGCCAGCTACCAAACCAGTAATATCTGTAGAAGTGAATTTAGCAAGTACAGTGTTTTTGTCAATTTCAAATCCACCCATCATACTCTGTTCACCACGTTTAACAACTTCATCACCAGCAGCAGTCGGATGAGTAAGTTGAGTTGATTTCAACATAAGACCAAATATCTTAGGTGTTACTGTAAGAACAGGCATTAAGTATTCAGGTTCCTCTTCATTACCGGCAAATGTGTAGTAACCATCTCCATTTAATGCACCTGCTTCTGTAAGAATTACAGCAAGGTCAACTACATAATCATAGATATCATCTTTAGTTACAGCCTGTGGAGCAGCAGCAGTACCGATTACGTTAGTACCAGCAGTAGCAACTTTGTTAATAACATACTTCATAACTTGTTTATCTTTCAAGTCGCCAAGTTTCTGCATAGCTAATGCACCATAACCATCAAGAAGATTGAACTGTGATTGTACCTGTTCTGTATCAGAGAACTTCATAGAGAAAGTTGCTACGTTATTGATAGTCAATTTCAAGTTATCAGTAGTTACACCAGCAGCTACTGGACATACATCAGTTGTATCAGCAGTAATAGCAACAGAGATGTTATCTGCTTTAGGAAGTGCGATATTAACTACATCGCCAAATCCTCTGATATCGCCTTCCCAGTTACGGTTACAGTTTCTTTCAATAAATCTAGTATATTGTTTATTTTGTCTTGCTAGCTTCTTGGTATATACCTCTGGTATCATAGCAGAGATTGTATTAGTTGGGGTAATTTTGGTCATTGTTTTATCCTTTCGTATTAAATTACTCTACCTTCTCGTACCGCCCTATCAATCTCTTTTTCATACTTAGCAAATTCTTTATCACTCATAGCAGCTATCTCTTGTCTAGTCCAAGTCTTTGGAGGAGTAGCAGCATAAGAAGTTTGTTGAGCCATTACGCTATTGTTTAGTACGTTAGCTGGAGACTGTGCTTGTGCTTGCTGTTGAGCAAGTATCTTACCAATCTCAATAGCTTCACGCTGAATAGCTGTAGCCATTTGCATAAAGGTATCTATTTGATTAACAGGGTCAGTTAGTGGTACTGTATTCAGATAAGAGTTCAATTGTTGTTTTAAAGCTGGACTAGCATTAAGTAATTGTCCATACCTATTTAAACTTGTTTGAACTTGTTTGTGTGTTATAAAATTATCAATAACCCCTCTCTTTTCATTTACAATACTATCCAGTTGCCCTAGTTCATACTGTAAATCATAATAAGCTTGTGGGTCTTTTTCTTTAAGAGCTTTTGCAGAAGCTTCAATATTTTCAGCTCTATAATCAACACCATACTTATTACAAAGCTTTACGTAAGCTTGTTGAGCTTGGTTATCAATTATATCACGTTGTTTGATAGCTTCCAAGACTTGAATATCTGTATTGCCGTCAGTACCTAATCGGCTTAACAGTTCCCTTGTCTCTTGCTCTTTTGCTTGATATTCCTGAACTTGTTGTTGTAAAGCTTCCACATTTACATCTTGTTTAGGTTCTACAAACTTATCAGTAATATCTGTAGCTTGTGCATTTTCAACTTGTTCCCCTACAGCAGGTTGCACATTATCTACTGTATTGTTTTCTGTACTAACATTAACCATTGAGTTTTCTTGGGTAGCTGGCGCTGCCCCAGTTTGTCCTTCTGTTGTGGTTGGTTGTTGTACCGTATTAACATTTGTAATTTCTTCTGACATTATTTACTTTCCTCCTATTTGTTTGGTCTCAATTCTTCATAACGTTCCAAATAAGTCTTATACTGTTTAGCTACAGCTTCTATTGTTTCAAGAGCTAGTCTGTAACCAGCAGCAAACTTAGCGTCTACTAAATCATTCATCCCTATCTCTGGGATTAAAGTATTAAGGATTAAGAACTCCCTACATTGTTTAAACAAATCTTCTCTACCTTCAAGTAGGTCTGCAAATATCTTTCTAGTTTCAATAAAGCGCTTAGCTTCTTCAAACTTCTCTTTCTCTGCTTTTGCTTTTAGTTCTTCCTGTTTAGTGTTTTCAGCACGTCTTTCTTTTTTAACTCTTTGAGCCATTTCGTAATTCATCTTTCCTCCTTATTGCTGAACTTCATTTGCTCTTTTTTCTGCCAACATTTGATTAACTATATTAGGTACTTGCTCTGGGAACCTAGCTAACATATCATTTCTAAATCCAGCAAAGCTACTGTTAGAAATTCCTAGTTGAGCTGCTATCTTATAGAGCTGTCCATTAAGTGTCATTAGTTCCATCACTTGGTCAGTGTCTTGAAAGTTCATTCTATTTAATATCCACTTCATAAACTCTGCTGCGGTAACTGGGTCTAGTACAGCAGATAATGATTGGAATACTGGACTACCTAATAGGTTAAACAACTTTTGGGTTTCACCATCTCTCTCTACAGCAGATTGGCTACCTCCTATGATAAAGTAGTAATTACCATTTCTTACTTCATCTGTTACTTTAGCATACTGATTAGGGCCAACTGGTATTTCAATATTACCAGTATCATATACCTTTTTAAACAAAGCATACTTCCTAACTAACTTATAAATTATATTATGGGTGAATAAGTGAGACTCTTCTGCCATCCTCATTGTAGCACCACTATGAATATAACTTGCTTCACTAGCAGTTCTTACGCTACCATCATTAGCACCTTGCATATACTGGTTAATACCTGTTGCATTCTCCATCTTTCTTTGGAAGAAATCAGAGAACTCAAATCCTCTTAACCCAGAAGTAAAATCTAACTTAGTAGGCGTAGCCCCACTCATCATATCTGGTTCATATTCTACGACTCTTCCTGCTTGTACATCTGTGTAGAGAGGTAATGCACCTTTAGGAGCTAAGAATGTTGGATAAGTATTTAGCTTCCAAGATGTCATCATTATATCCGCACACATATTCTGTACAGCGTTTAATATTGAAGGGATTGTTAAAGGAGATTGACCTCTACCTGTATCTGGCCTTTTAAGATATGCTCCCCAAATAATAGATGTTTGAGGTTTACTTGACTTCTCAAATCTTGCTAGATACTTGCCAGCTACTACTGTAGCTTCCATATTATAAAGTACTTCACAAGTATCAGGGTCAATAAAATCGCCTTCAAATTCCAATACTTCAACAGTAGAACCGTATACTTTAGTATTCTCGTCTATCTTAGTTTCATATTGGTTTTTGTTTTGTTTGTTAGATTTATATACAAGCTCTCTAATGTCTTTACGTTCTTCCTTAGTAAGATTATATCCTTCATTAGCTAATACTGTTTCAACAGGAACAAAGTCTCTATATATCTTTCTACAGTGTTCCCAGTTATCTACTTGGGATTTATCGAAGTATAGATTGAATGGGTCTATCCTTTTTACATCTACAGCCTTGAAGGTTTGTAAATCTCTCTTAACTGTTTCAGTAGAAAGCTTAGGTATCATATTCTCTACATCATACTCAACTACTGGAACATCCTGTTCTATCTGTACAGTTTCTTCTTTCCAGCAAACATATAAAGCAGCTTCACCTTTTTTAACCCAATCATCAAGCACTTTATCTAGTGTTGAGATTAAATCTATATTATACCAATCGTAGATAAGACTTGCCTTATAAGTACCTGCTAAATCATTACTTCTTAAATCCAAACCTCTAATATCTACGATAGCTTCTAAGCTAGGATAACAAGCTCTGTGTAAAGCACTCATATAAGTTTTATATTGTTCATAGATACTAGGTATCTTATTAATCTTATCTGAATTAGTTTTCAAAGAAGGATACAACTCATTAAGTAGAGCTGCTGTCTCTTCCTTCGGTACTTCTAAATCAGTATAGTAAGATTTGAAAAGGTTATTAATTTCACTTGATATCGTATCTCTCTTTTCAGGAGTTAATCTTACTTTCCTATTTGCCTTATAGAAAAAACTCACCAAGGTTTTGTCTCCTATATTAATCTCTTATCGTACTTACCACCAAATATATCAACACCCGTATTCTTTGATTGGTCTTTGAAGTTATCAACTGTCATACGTTTAACTGGAAAATATAAACATACAAGATAACTTGCAGCGTCTATTGGGTGTCCTAAGAACTTAGCCTTGCTATCGCTCTTAATCCTTGAAGCAGTTGGTAACTTAGGTTTACTTGTACCAGCTTGAACTTCTAGGTTCTCAATATTGTAAATTAAATATTTACATTGTGAATGAATAAAGATATGGTGGGTATCACCAGCACCTTTAATCATATTGTTCCAACAAGATATCCTGTATTCAATCGGAGGGTTCTTATGGGTTACTTTTAAACTAACATTCTTAAAACCATTACGTTCTAAGTTATTACGTAAGTAAACATAGTCAACACCTTTAGTAGTTCTAAAGTCTCCAGAAGCGTCTCCGTTTATCTCTATTGGTAAATGTTTGCAATCATAAAGTAGCTCGGCTACGTCCTGTGCTGTAGCGTCTGTAGTGGTATTCTCTCTAACAACTTCATAAAGATAATATATATTACCATCTTTTATTTGAGCTATATACCAGCACATAGGGTCAACGTTAAAGTCACAGGTAATATGGATTGGTAAAGACTTATCCAATTTTAAATCATCACGTACTTGAACTTCTTTATTGAAACCTTTTGTAACTAACGTATCTGTTTCGCTACAATCCTCACCTAAAACATTTATTCTGTAATACTCATCAGAGTAAACCTCTTTTAGCGATTGAAGATACCCTGCAGGTAGATATATGTTTTGAGCGGTGGGAGCAATAATACGTCGATAATTAGGTTGTGGGTTTTTCTTAAAATACTCATATATCCATCCTAAAGATTGTTGGGGGTTTGTGTGACCGAATAATCTGTACTTAAAATCTTTCCCCCACTCTGGTTTCTTTTCTTGACGTAGACGTGAGAGTAACATTCTGAATGTACTTTCAGGGGTATCACTCATTTCTTCAATCTCGATAAAACCTAAGTTTAAAGATTTAAGTTTGCTATCTTCCTCTAAGAACCTAAATAGTATTTCAGATTTATTAGGGAATACCAATTTATTTTCACTCTTTAGATAAGTATAAGGACATCCTAACTTATCTAAGTGTTCAATATATGTAGCTAGTGTTGTGTCTCTTAAAAGAGGTAATGTTTGTGCTCCGACTAATCCCTTAATACCAGCATACTTTAGAGCTAATGTTATACCTAGAAGGCTTCCACAAAAGGTCTTGCCGCTTCCATAACCTCCAAGGTCACTGATAGAGAGCTATATCTCTGTCATAGTTGTGGGGAATTTCCCAAAACTCTTTTTGTGCTGGTAATAAATTAACAACATAACTCATCTATCAATCATCACCTCCTTTATGTCTTACCCTGTACAGGGGGATAGGTTCAGTCTCTCCTGACAGTCCCAAAAACCCTTAGTACCCTATCTCTCCTAGCTACCTCAGTCCCTAGTCACCGTGTAGACCACTCATCTCAATTGCGGATTTTTAAGAGCCCTGTGGCGGTTAAACGCTTTATATCTTACCTTCCTCTACATTATTAATAACCAGATTTACTGGGTTGATAACCAACTCATCAGGCTGTAATCCACTCCACTTAGCTAACCTCTCCAGAATATTCAGAGCGTCTGTAGTCTTGTTAAACTTAACCGCTTGTGAATATTGGTAGTATAAAGTCCTTAGGAGTTTTTCTTTTGTCATCTTCATATTAGCTGCTGCTTTATCAAGTTGAGCTTCTCTTACTGATATTGCTTCCGCTATCTCATCATTAGCCAGTAGGTCTATCCCTATACTTAAAGCTTCCTCCTTTGGATAACCAGCTTTAATAGCTGCAAGCTCTGGGCTATAGGATTGAAGATAAAAGTCTATAAACTTTTGATGGGTTGCGTCTATCATAAATACTCCTAAAAAAAGAAAAAGTTAAGGATAATTCTCTAACCTTAACTAGTCATTATCTACCATAAAGGAGGAAAGGTATTTTGAGAATTTTACTTCTATTATAATTATACCACATCCGCCTTTTTAAAAAATTTAGCTCTCTCTCATACTACATAAGGCTTGAAGTCTATTTTAACTACCTTTTAGTTATTTAAAATTTGATTATATCAAACGTCTTAAATCCTTATGTAGTAATGGTGGAGGTCTTACTCGCAAGACTTCATTATATTCTTCTTTAACAATTCTTTTAACCTTTGAGGGGAGAGACGTTTTCTTGATTTGATATAGTTTATATCTACAAATAAATCTATCCAGTTAAATAAATTCTCATCTGTAAAGTTAAGCTCGTGCTTCAACATTTTCTTTTACTCTCTTCATATCTTCCACAAAGTGGGCTACTAACCATCCAAATATTATATTAGTTCTAGTATATATTTCTTTATCATTACCTATAATATCTATTCTATAGAATTGTTTATTTGTTCTACTCTCTTCATTAAAATCTTCATATACATATACTTCACAATCACCAGAACTCTCTACCCACTTAGCTACTCTACATAAAGTCTTATAGTTCTTTGTATTATTGTAGAGTAATCTATTTCTTAAATATTCCTCTATGTACATCTCCTACCTCCTTAGTAACCGCTTTATTAAATACTTCCTCATCCACCATAATCATTAATAATTCTCTTACAGCTAAAATAATATCATCTTTACTTACTTCACTTGGTACGGCTACTTCTGTTAAAGTATTATTTCCTTTACTCACATTAATAACAATTACATCTAATACATCTTCATCAAATAAAATACTATCTTTTACTAATTCTAATTCAATACCGAACTTTTTTGCGTTCTTTCTAATCTCTTTCATCTCATCTACGATATCTAATTCTTTCTCTAAACTCATTTACTTATCCCCTTCCCTACTTATATTATACCATATTTAAAAACATTTTCGTCACTTTTTCTTATTAAGAAAATATTTTCTTTTAGGGGGAGTTGTATATACTTAAGTATATATACTGTCTCTTATACACATCTGACGCTGCCGACGAACTCTAGGGTGTAGATCTCGGTGGTCGCCGTATCATTAAAAAAAAA
>ENA-UADP01000043-UADP01000043.1-human-gut-metagenome-genome-assembly--contig:-NODE-43-length-35567-cov-4.532383_pt1 | contig 35567 bp, 34 predicted proteins | sample MGYA00244263_ERZ654259 | MGnify/ENA primary metagenome ERZ654259 (study PRJEB26926, sample SAMN06165106) | human gut metagenome | biome: ENVO:00009003; feature: ENVO:2100002; material: ENVO:00002003...
CGAGATCTAGTACGGTCTCGTGGGCTCGGAGATGTGTATAAGAGACAGCCTCTATGCTGCCACGAAAAAATCGAACGAACTGATGGCGCACGTCTATTCCGGATTGTACGGAATTCCGACCACCGGTTTACGGTTTTTCACGGTATATGGCCCCTGGGGACGTCCCGATATGGCCCCCATGCTATTCGCCGGAGCCATCCGGGAGGGGCGACCGATCAAAGTATTCAATCACGGCAATCTTTCACGCGACTTCACCTATATCGACGACATCATCGAAGGGATGGTCCGCGTCATCGGCAAAGCCCCGGCCCCGACACAAGACCGTCCTATTCCGGCCGAAGTCTATAACATCGGATGCGGACATCCCGTTCAACTGATGGATTTCATCCATACGCTCGAAGAAACACTCGGGAAAAAAGCCCGGATGCAGATGTTGCCAATGCAGGAAGGCGATGTTCATACGACTTATGCAGACACCTCTAATTTTGAACGGGATTTCGGATATAAACCCAATGTCTCACTGAAGGAAGGAATCAAGCAGTTCATTGCTTGGTATCTTGAAACGCCTATCAACCATGAAGACGTTAAGTAAATCCCGCGATCTCTCGTTCGATGTAACCCGAGTCGTCTGTACACTCTGGATCGTGGGCATATGGCATTTGATGAATTACATCCCGAATCAAGCGCCTGCTGCTCTGACTACCGGAATCGGGGAGCTTGTTACCATTACGGCACTCTCCTGCTTTATGTTCATCTCGGGGTATTTCCTCCGGAAATATCCGTTCCGCGACAGGGCCGACGTCCTCACTTTTTACCGGAAACGATTTTCCCGGTTTTACGGCTTATATTTTCTTTCGGCGATCACCTTGCTGATCGGAGGCTTTTTCACGGACAAGTCCTGGTTTGACAGTTACCACCAATTTTTTCTGACCCTATGCGGGCTTACAACCTTCTCGCCCCCGCAGCCTGGCACCTTGTGGTTCATGAGCATGCTGATGTTCTTTTACTTGGTCACGCCTTTTATCCAATATGGCAAATCCGAAAATCAAGATCCTGAATGCGACCGTTCTACTACTCATCATGCTACTCTGGGGCCAAGTCGCAACGATCGACCGCAGTGTATTCCTCTACTATTTGATGTATGTTCTGGGATTATATTGTACGCCTCAGCTCGTAAAAAAATTTAACGGACACATCAGCATACTACCGATCAGTCTGGCTGTATGGATATGTTTGACTGAGTTAATTCCTCTTGGCGGCTGGGGGGGGGTACGGCTCACTGTCAAAATAACTTACTCGATCGTTGGCATTATTTTCCTACTCTGTCTTTCGCCCCAATTGGCAAAAATTACCCGACTGCACAAAATAATTCAAGTCCTGGCTTATCTGTCGCTGGCGTTATATCTCTTCCATCGGCAAATATACCAATTCGTTATGGTGATATATTCCTATTTCGACCTGCAAGTCACGATATATACGGCGTACCTGCTGATGTTACCCCTTGCCATTTTAGGCGCCTACGTAATTCAACTCCTGTATGACAAAGCCGTCTCAAAATTTAAGACCGCATAAACCGGACAACATGCAACCTTCATCCGTTCTTTTTCCCAAAAATCGAAACTCGAATCTCGAACTGCTTCGGATCGTCTGCATGCTGTTCATTATATGCCACCACTGGATCGTTTTCATTCTTGACAACTGCGGATATCACGTTCCACTTGGCGACACGAAACAAGATTACACGTCTGTTTTCCTGAATTCATTTTTTATCATCGGAGTAAACTGCTATGTTCTGATCTCCGGATATTTCGGGATAAAACTTTCATGGAAGCCGATCAAAAAAATCGTAGGAGCCTGCCTCTTTTACGGGGCCCTGTGCTATTTTATCTCCCTGGCGATTCCTCCGTTCAATTCCGAAGGGTTCAGCTTTCTGACCCTGTTGGAAAGAATGTACCCGGGTAACTGGTGGTTCCTGATGGAATACATCGTCCTGATCCTACTGTCTCCCATGTTGAACAAAAGCATCGAAAACATCGACTCTAAAACATTCAGACTGTATATCATCCTACTGTTAATCGTCAACGTCGGAATCGGCTATTGCCTCAACGATCGGGTCAATAAAACCGGATATAACATAATGAATTTCATTATGCTCTATTACATCGGACGCTTCCTGAACAGAAATTTCGAACAACACGTCGCTTATCTGAAGCGAAAATGGTTGTGGCTGGTCTATATCCTCTCTTCGGCGATGTTATTCATCGGATTCATCATTCTCTCGAAATACATGGACTCGACGCGCATCGCGCTGAAATGGTTCGGTTACAATAATCCGCTGGTCCTAATTTCATCCGTTGCATTTTTCCTGATCTTCGCTTTGACAAAAATGAAAAACAGCGTTGTAATCAATACAATCGCGGCATCGACACTGGTGGTATATATCTGCCACTCCTCCAACTTCTCGATGAGTCCGATCATTCGGGCGATATTCGCCAAAGTAAACGGATGGTACGACTTTCCCCTATCGTACGTTTGTCTTTTGGGGTATGCCATTGTAGTTTTTGCGGTAATCGTCGGATTCGATGTCTCAATGAAAACGATCATCAGGAAAGTAAAGTTAATTTTCAAATAATCGGATGACTCCTTCTAATCGCGTCATTGTAAATACCGGAGCACAATATATACGGACAGTCATCAATGTGCTGCTTGCTCTGTATGCAACTCGTTTGATCCTGAAGTCTTTGGGAGCAGACGATTACGGCATTTACACCTTGATCGCCGGTGTGGTCGCCATGTTGTCGTTCCTGACGAATGCCCTGGTCATTACCACACAACGATATATGTCATTCCACCAGGCAAGAGGAGAGACGGAAAAACAAAAACAGATCTTCAACAACAGTTTGATTCTGCATGCTATTCTGAGCCTGCTGCTCATTGCGGCCCTGGAAATCGCAGGACTCTTTCTTTTCGACGGATTCCTGAACATCGCGCCGGATCGCATCGGCGCGGCGAAGATCGTTTACCAGTTCACGATTCTCATGCTATGCTGCGCGTTCATGGCAGCACCGTTTCGAGCATTGCTGATTTCACATGAAAACATCGTGTACATCTCGGCGATCGATGTCATCAACGGTGTATTGAAAATCATCATCGCCGTAGCAATCGCCCGATCGGATGCGGATCGACTGATTTTTTACGCGGCATTAATGAGCTGTGTGCCCTTGTTCGACCTGTTGGCTTTTTCCATTTACGATTACATCAAATACGAAGAGTGTTCGACTCCGAAACTGAAACACTTCGATAAGCAATACATCTATTCCCTCTCCTCCTTCGCCGGCTGGACGCTTTACAGCACAGGCTGCATTATCGGACGCACCCAAGGAATTGCCATCGTACTGAATAAGTTCATGGGAGCGACGATCAACGCCGCTTACGGCATCGCCCTGCAAGTCAACGGCGCCGTAAGTTTCATCTCCCAATCGTTGCTGAACGCCATGAACCCACAAATCGTCAAGGCGGAAGGAGCCGGAAACAGACAGCGTGTGTTACGTCTTTCTGAAATAGCCAGTAAATTCGGTTTTTTACTGCTTGCTTTGCTGGTCATACCGCTGGTGATGGAAATGGCTCAGGTACTCAAATTATGGCTGAACGAATATCCGCCGGGAACAGTATATCTGTGCCAGTTAATTTTGCTGACGGCATTGGTTGACCAGCTGACGATCGGCTTGGCTTCGGCCAATCAGGCCGTAGGTAACATAAAAGCCTACTCCCTGATCGTGAATACGATTAAACTCATCACATTGCCGATCGTGATCGTACTGATGCTATTGGGAGTAAATTACCAATTGACGATGATCTCCTACATCGTCATCGAATTCATTTGCTGCATCTCCCGGTTGTTCTTCCTCAAGCACACAGCAGGACTGTCCATTCGGCATTTCGTACAGGTCGTCTTCAAAATGCAGTCGATTCCGCTGATCGTACTCGTCGGACTCTATTTCGCCACACGACACATTCCGTTTTCGATCTTCTCATTCGGTGTACGCACCGTCGTAATATCTGGAATCTATTTTGCTACAATTTATTTTTTCGGACTATGTCCCGATGAAAAGGAAATTGTTAACCGAGTCCTAAAGAAATTAACACGAAAATGAAAAATCTGCAACGAATTACATTATTTCCCTACTATGCGATACGCCGTATTTACCACTGCTACCTGCAACGATACAATCCGCGTAAATATGCAAAAATACTCCACCGCTGCAGTTGCGGCCGAGAACTCGACCTGGAACATCCGCAAGATTTGAATGAAAAAATCAACTGGATGAAATTCAACACCGACACGACTCGCTGGAGCGAACTTGCCGATAAATACCGGGTTCGGGAATATGTCCGCAAATGCGGATTGGGCGACTTTCTCGTCCGATTATACGGCGTGTGGGAAACTGCCGACGAAATCGATTTTTCAAAACTTCCCGAATCTTTCGTTCTCAAAACCAACAACGCCTCGGGCACAACTCTGATCGTTCCCAATAAAAAAGAACTCGATATTCCCGTTATTCGTAAAACATTGAATCAATGGTTAAAACAACCTTATGGAATCAAATCGGCCGAACCCCATTACCTATCCATTCCTCCTTGTATTATCGCTGAAGAACTGTTGGATGTAACCAAACAGCCAATCGCCTCAACTTCCCTGATCGACTATAAAATTTTGTGTTTCGATGGAAACCCTACCTACATAATAGTTGGGACTAATCGTACACACAAAGATGTCGAATGGTCTTTATTTGACATGAACTGGAACTATCACCCGGAGAAACTAGTTTTCACAAACCACTATAAAGAATGCACCAACCTGGTTCCCCGTCCTGAAACTCTGGATGAAATGCTTCGCGCCGCCCGTATTTTATCGGCCGGATTGCCTCAGGTGCGGGTAGATCTCTACGAAGTCGGGGGCAAACCCTATTTCGGAGAGATGACATTCACCGGTTTGGGCGGATATATGAATTTCTTCACAGAAGAATTTCTCCTTGAACTAGGAGATTACACGAAATTACCAAAACAATAAAGAATGCAGCCGCAAAGAGACCTCTACATCGATTTTTTACGATTCATCGGAATCTCGCTAATCATACTGGCCCATGTCGAAGCTCCGTCAGGAATCACTCAATTCCGGAGCTTCGACGTCCCGTTAATGGTATTCGTCTCGGGACTTTCATTCAGTACTAAGGGGGGGGGATTTTGGAAATACGTATGGAAGCGGGTAAAACGGTTGTGCATTCCGGTTTACCTGTTTTTGACCATTTTGTTTACAGCAGTCATCGGTGCCGGGATCGTCGGATTGAAAAATCCCTGGGGTTGGGATCAGATTGCCGGTACCTACCTGTTATTGAACGAACCGAGTATCGGCTACGTATGGATCATCCGGGTTTTTCTGATGATGTCGATAATCGCACCGCCGCTCTACCCTCTCGTCGCAAAAATGAACATGCATAAATTCATTCTCGTGTTATTCCTGATTCTGGGTATCCAGGGATTACTCGTCAAGAGTTCGAACTATATCCATATTCCCGCCTTAGCAACATTTTACCGGGAATATTTTCTGTATGTCATCGGCTACAGTATCCCGCTGATGCTGGGATTGCGACTCAAGAATGCGACCAGCCAGGAATTACGAGTGACCGTTTACTACGCTATCTTCGCACTAATCGCAGGTATTTTAGTGTATGAACTCCAAACTACGGGCCCCATCGTCATCTCGCCCTTCTACAAATATCCTCCGCACGGCTATTTCATTCTCTACGGCGCGTGTGTATCGGTCATTTTATGGGCGGGCAAACCGTTGCTTCAAAATATAATAATGCCCGGTAAAACCGTTATTTCTTTTATCGGAGCTAACACTATGTGGATTTATTTGTGGCACATTCCCGCTATTATTGTAATAAACCGACTGTTGCACCCCGACTACCTGTGGTTCGCAAGATGGGTGGTCATGTATGCCGTAGCCGCAGGAATATATTGGATTCAATACACCTCGGTCAATTACCTGTCCCGCAAATATCCCAATCGGACATGCTGGAATTATTTAAAGTAATTACCCATACACTATAACTACTTATGTCATTTGCGTTCATCATACTATTTTTTGCTTTACTTATCTGGATCAAAGCCTTTATCCATGACAGAATCTCACGGTTTGTCCTGCTGTCTTTCGTGGCTTATTGGTGTTTCGCCCTTTTCTCCTCGACGCTGTCTCCGCTGGGCCTGTTCCCGATCAGCGACGGCACCTACGGGGTTCTGACCTTGGGTGTCCTGTCTTTCGTCTTCGGAATGAGCATCGTAAGTACGAATTCCGAGACGAAATTGAATACATACGATCTGACGCAAATCAAAACGATATTCAACAAAACCCTGTCCAGCAGGATTTTGATCTGTGTCTATATAATTTTCACACTAATCGCACTCAAATACAGCACGAAGGCATTGATCATATCTGCCCTGCAGGACAGCGCCTCTGAAATGGCTGCCGAACGCGAAACGCTGATTTTTGAGGAAAACTATTGGGTAAGCCAGGCATATACCTACCTGATGTTCCCCCTGTTTAATTTCGCATCGATGGCCATTGCTTACATCATCATGTATCAACTCAAAGGTCATCGACTGATGTTATCCATACTATTGTGTTACGCCGCAACCTTTTCCATTCTGGCGGCAGGCCGTTCGCAATTCATGGTCATCCTGCTCTATTTCTTGATCGTTTTCGTTTGCATGGAAAGAGGAAAAGCCATTTTATCTGTAAATTCCAAGCAATTGAAACGCATTGTCATGATCGGATTATTAGCCGTCGGATTGTACATAGGAATGTCCTATATGACGAATTTCCGGAGAACCGGAGAATTACAAAATTCAGAAACGGCGGCGGATTCGCAGATGGATTCAAATATGGCAGAAACCATATTATCATATTCTACCCTCCCTCTGAAACTCTTTGACATCGCTTTGAACGAGGACTATCTTACGCGTCTGGGAGGCTATCGCTACGGACGAGCGACTTTTGCAGGTATGGATGTCGTGGCATGCGGTGCTTTGCGGCGTGCCGGCATCGACGTAGAATCATCCTCGGAAATCGTATATTATCTCCAGGATACCTGGGAGCCGGTTTCTTCGACCACCTCGGCCAACTACGCCTACACCGGACTGTTTTATCATTACATGGATTTCGGCATCTGGGGTGTATTCTTCTTTCCCTTCCTTTTCGGCATGGCATTCCGATACGTGATCCGCCTATTCAACCGCACCCCTTCCGTACCGATGCTCGCTCTGATAGGCATTTGCTATTTCATGATGCTGCATTCAGTGTTCACCTGTTATTTTATAAAACCCTGGATCGTTCTGTATATCATTCTGTTAATCATCTGGCACCGTAAATTACAAAAGAATGTCCCAATCTACTCTGGAACCGACTCTGCATATCGGCTGTAGTACCGACGACAATTACGTACACCATGCCTGCGTAATGCTCTGTTCGTTGCTGGAAAACAACCCCGACGATCGCATCGTCGTGCATTTATTGCATGAAAAGCTGACCCCCAAGAATCAGAAAGCGATCTCGCACCTGGTTGAACGTTACAAGGCGGAAATAGTCTTCCATCGGGTCGATACGACCAAGCTGGCCGGCGTCAAATTCCGGAAAAAAAGGCCTCTTTCGCTCGCGGCCTACTACCGGCTTTTACTCTCGTCACTCCTGCCGCAAACGGATAAAATACTCTATCTGGATGTCGATATGGTCGTTCTGGGCAAAATCAAACCTCTGTTCGAACTGGATATCGAGCCGTATGGCGTCGCCGCAGTAAAAGACGTCGTTCCATGCATCGATGAACACCGGGTGCAGCTGTCTATCCCCTACGGTCAGGACTACTTTTGTTCGGCATTGATGCTCATCAACTTGAAATACTGGCGTGAGCACGATTCCGAGGCACGACTATTGGAATTCGCAAAACGGGAACGCAAAATTTTCTGCCACGATCAGGATGCCCTGAATTATGTATTCAAAAACAGTTGGTACCAATTGCCTCCCAAATGGAACCGCTTCAGCGGATGGCTTTTCCCGGACCGTTATTTCAAAACCAAACAGGATAAACAAGAATATTACCGATCGCCGGCAATTATCCATTTCAGCGCCTACAATCCGGCGGATCGTAAATTATTCGTCCCGCTCGAAACGTACTACAAGAAATATTTGACGCTTTCGGGCTTCCAAATGGCATACAAGCCGATCCGGATCGGACAGAGAATAAAATCGTTCCCGATCGCATTATTGAGAAAGCTGAAATTTGAATATTTAAGGTACAAATATTCGAGATAGATCCGATTTATGCAATACAAGGTAATGGTGCTGTTATCGTCGTATAACGGTGAAAAATACATCCGAGAACAATTGGACAGCATTCTCACCCAGCAAGGGGTCGAGGTGACGCTGCTTGTCCGTGACGACGGATCCCGCGACGCGACACCCCGAATCCTCCGGGAATATGCCGAGCGATGCAAAAACGTCATCGTACTCCCGGAGGAAAACGTGGGTTGTGTGAGCAGTTTCCGAAAGCTGCTGACGGAAGCCTATAATTATATCGATCGAGTCGATTATTTCGCCTTCGCGGATCAGGACGACGTATGGCTGCCGGAAAAATTGAAATCGGGAGCATCGATCCTTGCCGGACTACGACAGGAGGTTCCTTCGATGTATTGCTCCAACTTGACGGTAACGGATGAAAATCTGAATCCTTACGGGCTGATGCACACTTCGCTGCAGGTCCCCGATATGAAATGCAGATCCCTATTTTACAACATTGCCACCGGCTGCACCCTGTTGTTCAACAAACGAATGGTCGAATTGTTCCACACGCATCCTCCGAAATTTCTGAAATACCACGATGCCTGGATCTATCAAACCTGTCTGTTCTTGGGAGATGTCTATTACGATATGACACCCCACATCTTATACAGACAGCACGGCAACAATGTCGAAGGAGCACACCTATCTTCCCTGGCGAAACTGCGCCACAAACTGAAAAAGCTGACAAATTCAGCCGGTCACACTTCGGACGAAGTAGCCCGGGAACTGTTGGAAGTATACGGTAAATCCGGGTTATTGTCTTCGGTGGACTCAAAACACATTGGAATATTGGCCGAGTACAAAAAAAGCTTCCGCAGCCGACTCCGGCTGCTTTTTCCACCCAAAGACAGCGGGCTGAATCGACAGGAAGCAGGCTACAATCTTATTTTGAAATTACGCATTATCTTCGGATATCTTTAACTCTATATCATGACGACGAAAAAAGCTCGCGTTATCGCACTTTATTTACCACAATTTCACCCCATTCCCGAAAACGATGCCTGGTGGGGCAAGGGTTTTACCGAATGGACAAATGTCGCCAAAGCAAAACCCCTGTTTAAAGGACATTATCAACCTCATATTCCCGCCGATCTGGGCTTCTATGACCTACGCTTGCCGGAAGTAAGGGAAGCGCAAGCCGAACTCGCACGGGAAGCCGGAATCGAAGGGTTCTGCTATTGGCATTATTGGTTCGGAAACGGACGCCGCTTGCTGGAGCGGCCTTTCAATGAAGTGCTCGAAAGCGGAAAGCCGGATTTTCCGTTCTGTCTGGCTTGGGCCAACCACTCCTGGAGCAGCAACAGTTGGAAAAAAGGATTCGCATTGCAAAAAAACACTTTGTTACTGGAACAAACTTATCCCGGAGAACAGGATTACATCGACCATTTCCATGCAGTACTGCCCGCTTTGCAGGATAAACGGTATATATGCGTGGACGGCAAACCTTTGTTCGCGGTATTTCGTCCTCACGATTGTCCGGATATGGCCCGCTTCATCGCCATTTGGAGGGATTTGGCCGTCAAAAACAGATTGCCCGGTATCTATTTCGTAGGCATGGTAAACAATGCCCGTAATAAAACCAGCATGATCCCTTCGGTCAACAATGCGGCGGAATGTTACAACAGCGTGCTCGAGCTGGGATTCGACGCCGTTTGTTCCCAAGGTTTGATGCGAGCCGACATATTGGCAAACAAAATGTTCCTCGCCCATGAAGTCCTGAGTCGAATATTCAAGATAAACCACCTGATAACGTATGACCAGGACAAAATCAACAAAAACCTGTTGGTCGAAGAAGACAAATGGGAGAACGTATTTCCGTCCATATACTCGAATTGGGATCGAAGTCCCCGTGCAGGGAAAAAAGCAGCGATTTATGTCAACAGCACCCCGAAGGTTTTCGAGAAATTACTGAGAAATGCCATCGAGTTGATAAAAGACAAGGACGACGAACATAAAATCCTCTTCCTACGCTCCTGGAACGAATGGGGTGAAGGAAATCACGTGGAGCCCGATTTAAAATATGGAAAAGGCTATCTGGAAGCACTGAAAAAATGCCTTTTGGAATAAATCATAAATACCACAACTATATAAAATGGACGATTTTTTAAAAGGCACAACGCTGACATTTCGTATCCTGTACCGAATGAACATCATGCGGGATTACCAAAAACACGGAAGAATTACGTTTTTCAAACTGATCTACTTCATCCTGGCTACTTTTGTAAAGCGCATCCTGTTCACATATGCTTATATGGAATATATATTTGAGCCTCTCAACAAAAAGTTCATACGCCCTACTTTCTGGAGATGGATCGGGTGTAAGGTCGGGAAAAATGTACATATCGGACATTTCGTTTCCCTGGATTTCGGGAACGCGCATTTAATAACCATCGAAGACAACGTCGTGCTCAGCAACAATGTAATTTTATTGTGTCATAGGAGAGATATACAAAATTATCGGGGGGGGGAAGCGGCAACTAAGTTGCCTTTCATATATGCCGGCGTCCACCTGAAGCGAGGTTGCCAGATCGGGGTCCAGAGCATCATCATGCCCGGCGTAACCATCGGACAAGGTGCGATCATCGGCAGTGGATCCGTCGTAACAAAAGACATCCCCGACTGGACGATCGCGGTCGGATCCCCGGCAAAAGTAATCAAGGAATTAAAGTAAAAACGACATGAAAAAACTTTTCCTGGTATTCAGCGTCGATTCAGCGTTGCTCTCCCATCGAAAAGACCTGGCCGTTGCAGCCTTAAAACAAGGTTATGAGGTGACGATCGTGGCAAAAGATACGGGACATAAATCCCAGATCATGCAAATGGGATTTAAGTTTGTCGACCTGCCGATCAACCGGGTAGGCACAAATATATTTGAGGAATTTAAAACACTGTACTTCTTAATCCGCCTGTACAAAAAGGAAAAACCGGATATCGTGCATCACGTGGATCTCAAAATCGTTTTGTGGGGTGGTCTCGCGGCCAGATTGACTAAAACGCGCAGTGTGGTAAATGCAGTCAATGGGCTCGGTACATTTTTTGCTGATGGAAATTTCGATTCCCTCTCCAAACGGATTTTCATGCGGATCATCAAATTTTCCCATAACAGGTCTAATATCACGACAATATTCCAAAATAAAGACGATAAATCCATTTTTATCGACCGGAATATCCTCAGAGAAACACAGACCTTTATGATTAAAGGATCGGGTATCGACCTCAAAACCTATGCAAAAAAAGATCTACCGCACAACGATCCCATAAAAATCGTATTCGCTGCGCGTATCATCCAGGAGAAAGGAATCCTAGATTTGATCGACGCCGCAGAAATCCTTCGTCCCGAATATGAGAACAAATGTCAAATCCTGATATGCGGAGACATCGAATCGAACCCTCACGCCATTTCCAAAGAGGAACTCGACCGACGATGCGACGGCCGGTACATCATATACAAGGGGCATTGTCCGAACATGCAACAAATCTTGGAAACGTCCGACATAGCCGTACTTCCTTCTTATTATAGAGAAGGATTGCCGAAATTCCTGATCGAAGCAAATGCAATAGGACGTCCCATTATTACAACGAACTCCGTCGGATGTAAAGATGCCGTCGTCGATGGCTACAACGGATTTGTCGTCCCCATAAAAAATGCACGGGCCATTGCTGAAAAATTGCGAATCCTGATCGACGATCCGCAATTGAGAGCCGAAATGGGAGACCATGCCCGGCGATATGCCGAACAAAATTTCTCGCTGGCCAACGTCATTGAAAACCATCTGTATATTTATCAAAGCCTAACAGTGAAATGAAACAGAGACAAATATCTTTTTCTCCGCCTGATATCAGCGAGGAAGAAATAAACGAAGTAAGACAAGCCCTGCGCTCCGGATGGATTACCACAGGACCGCGTACCAAGGAGTTCGAACAGGAAATCGCAGCATATTGCCATACGGAGAAAGCCGTCTGCCTGAACTCGGCGACAGCCTGCATGGAGTTGATTCTCCGCATATTGGGTGTCGGCCCCGGAGATGAGGTTATCACTTCGGCATATACCTATACGGCTACCGCGAGCGTCACCTGCCACGTCGGAGCCAAAGTCGTTCTGATCGATACGGCTCCGGGATCTTTCGAAATGGATTACGACAAGCTGGCCGATGCGATCACCGAAAAAACCAAAGTCGTGATTCCGGTGGATCTGGCAGGCATCGTCTGCGATTACGACCGTATTTTCGCAGCGGTCGAAAGCCGTAAACAACTATTCCGCCCCTCGAACGAATTGCAGCGAGCCTTCGGCCGGGTCATCGTTCTTGCGGACGCCGCCCACGCTTTCGGAGCAAAACGTGCGGGCCGGGTCTGCGGCGAAATCGCCGATTTCACCTCATTTTCCTTTCATGCGGTGAAAAACCTCACTACGGCCGAAGGCGGAGCCCTCACGTGGCGCAATATTCCCGGCATCGACAACGAATGGCTTTACAAACAATTCCAGCTCCTTTCGCTGCATGGGCAGAGTAAGGACGCCCTGGCCAAAACGCAACTGGGGGCTTGGGAGTACGACATCGTTTCCCCGGCTTACAAGTGCAACATGACGGACATCATGGCCGGCATCGGGCTGGTACAGCTCAAGCGCTACCCCGAACTGCTGAAGCGCCGCCGGGAAATCATCGAGCGTTATGACAAGGCGTTGCACGGGCTCCACGTACAGGTACTCGCCCATTACGGTCCCGATCACGCTTCGTCCGGGCATTTATACCTGGTGCGGCTACTCGGAAAGGACGTCCCCGAACGCAACGATTTCATTACCCGGATGGCGGAACGGGGCATCGCCTGCAACGTCCACTACAAGCCGCTGCCCATGATGACGGCATACAAGGCACTCGGCTTCGACATCGAGGATTATCCCAACGCCTATGACATGTACCGCAACGAAGTGACTCTCCCGCTGCATACCCGCCTCTCGGACGAAGATATAGACTACGTCCTTACGAATTTTACCGAAATCCTGTCCAAATAAACGCACCGCTTGAAACGCACGTTCGATCTCATAGCAAGTAGTCTGGGTTTACTGTTATTGAGCCCTCTTTTCCTCATGCTCGCCATTTGGATCAAAATCGATTCCGAAGGTCCGGTTTTTTACCGCCAGGTACGTGTAGGAAAAGGAAACCGGGATTTCCGGTTGTTCAAGTTCCGCTCGATGCGCGTCGGTTCCGACCGAAAAGGACTTATCACCGTCGGAGGGCGCGACCCGCGCGTGACTCGTTCGGGGTACTACATCCGCAAATACAAGCTCGACGAGCTGCCGCAGCTCATCAACGTATTCACGGGAGACATGAGCCTGGTAGGTCCACGGCCGGAAGTCCGCAAATACGTCGATCTTTACACCCCCGAACAGATGCACGTACTCGACGTCCGGCCGGGTATCACCGATCCGGCGTCGATTCGCTATCGCAACGAAAACGAACTGCTTGCACAAGTCGAAGATCCCGATCGCTACTATGTGGAAGTAATCATGCAGGATAAACTACAACTCAACCTGGAATATGTCGAGAAGCAGTCCTTCCGGTTCGATCTGCAACTTATTTTCAAAACATTCTCAGAAATCATACGCAAATGACCTTCTCCTGCAAGCCCTTAAATACAGTCACATCGAAGCAGTTGTTTACATTGCTTCGGGCTGCGCTATGGCATGAAACTCCTTCGGACGATTTCATCCACGACCTCTCCGCCGACTCCTGGCAGAAAATATATAAAGTCGCAACGTCACAAGGCGTGCTGGCTATCGCATGGGACGGTTTAGAACAATTGATCGCAGAGGGTCTAATTCCGCAAGAACGGCAACCGCCCCTGCAACTGAAAATACAATGGGCCTATAACGTCGAACAGATTGAAAAACGTTCGGCAGAACAAGTTCGGGTACTATCGGAACTTACCGCATTTTACCACAAGCACGGAATTCCGACCATGCTTTTGAAGGGCTACGGCGTAAGCCTGGATTACCCTATTCCGGCTCATCGTCCCTGCGGAGATATCGACATATGGCTTTTCGGGCAGCAAGAGCATGCAGACGCCCTGCTGCATAGGGAAAAAGGCACGGCGATCAATTTAGAAAAGCACCATCACACAGTCTTTTCACTGGACGGAATTACGGTTGAAAATCATTACGATTTTCTGAATGTTCATGCGCATGCTTCAAACCGAGAAATCGAAAAAAAGCTCCAAGAGCTAGCAGCCGAACCTGAAAAAAAAGTACTGCTGGGGGAAGCTCCGCTCTATCTCCCATCCGTCGATTTCAATGCGCTCTTCCTGCTCCGCCATACAGCAGGACATTTTGCTGCTGAAAAAATCGGCCTCCGGCATCTGATCGACTGGACGATGTTTATTGACCGACACAGTGAGGAAATCGACTGGACAGCGTTGAAACTGATTGTCTACAAAATGAACATGCACCGCTTTCTTCGCACCCTGTGCGCCCTGTCGATCGATTATCTGGGACTGGACGAATCGAAAATTCCACCCTTTGAACGGGATGCACAGCTCGAAGAACGAGTAATGAACGAACTCCTCCATCCGGAGTTTTCGGAAAAAGTCCCCAAAGGCAACATTTTCACCATAGTACGCTTCAAGTTCCGCCGCTGGTGGGCCAATCGCTGGAAGCACCGGATCGTTTACCGAGAAAACCTGCTGAGCAGTTTCTTCCGATCTTCCTGGTCGCATCTCTTAAAACCGAAATCCATTAAATAGTCCGAAATAAAGGCAGAACTCTTGCGGGTTCTGCCTTTTATATTCCATTTTGACTATCTTTCGGACGTATTTCCGGTACGATTCTCGTAAGCGGAAAAAATGAGCAACAACAGACCGCATGAAACAAAACATTCGCGACAACCATATTACCCAGCCTGGGAACGATTGGGCCTGGTGGAAAGAAACGATCGTCTATCAAATCTATCCCCGCAGTTTCAAGGACAGCAACGACGACGGCATCGGGGACCTGAACGGAATCACCGAAAAACTCGACTACCTGCATGGGCTGGGAATCGAAACCCTGTGGCTCAATCCGATCTTCGCATCCCCCAACGCCGACAACGGCTACGACATCAGCGATTACCGGCAGATCATGCCTGACTTCGGCACGATGGAGGATTTCGACCGGCTCCTGAAAGAAACACACGCACGGGGCATGCGTCTTCTCCTCGACCTGGTGCTGAACCACACCAGCGACCAGCATCCCTGGTTCTGCGAGGCCCGCACCTCGCGGGAGAACCCCTACTACGACTACTACCTCTGGTGGCCGGAGGAACAGGGCCACCCGCCCTACCGCAAGAGCCATTTCGACGAGAAGGGCGATGCCTGGTGTTACAACGCCCCGACACGCTCCTACTACCTGCACTATTTTGCCCGGCAGCAGCCCGACCTCAACTGGCAAAGCCCCAAGGTGCGGGCCGAAATCTACGACATTCTGCGTTTCTGGCTCGACAAGGGGGTCGATGGATTCCGTCTGGATTCGATTCCCTACATCGCAAAAGACACGTCGTTTCCGGAGATCGACCTTCGCAAATACCCGGACGTATTTCCCTATTACTCGCTGGGACCGCACCTGCACGACTACCTGCACGAAATGAACCGCGAGGTATTCTCCCGCTACGACTGTACGACCGTCGGCGAAGGCTCGAAAACCGCCCCCGAAGAGGGGTGGAAATTCATCGCACCCGAACGGCAGGAGCTCGACATGCTCTACCACTTCGGCGCGGCGGACATCCGCAACGAAACGGAGGCGGACGATCCCGCAACCGGTATCCCGTACAGCCTGCTCGCCCTCAAGCGTATGTACGCCGAATGGGACGCAGCCGTAGGCGACGGCTGGCCTACGATCTATCTGGGCAACCACGACCAGCCGCGCATGGTTTCGCGCTTCGGCAGCGACGCCCCCGAGTGGCGCGACCTGTCGGCCAAAATGCTCACGATGTTCCTGCTCACGATGCGGGGAACCCCCTATTGGCTGGCCGGCGACGAACTGGGCATGACCAACATCCGATTCACCCGCATCGAAGAGTACGACGACATTGACACGCGCAACCACTACCGCAAACTCCTGCGGGAAGGCGGCGATACGGAACAATTCCTGCGCGAGCAGCAGGAAATCGGACGCGACAACGCCCGCACGCCCTACCAATGGGATGGAACGCTCTACGCGGGATTCTCCACGGCGAAACCCTGGCTTCGCGTCAATCCCAACCACACGGAGGTAAACGCCGCCCGGGAGCTATGCGACCCCGATTCCGTATTGAACTTCTTCAGACGGGCCGTAACGCTGCGCAAAGGACATCCGGACCTGGTTTACGGCTCGTTCCGGCTGGTCGATGCAGACAACCCGCAGGTATTCGCCTACCTGCGGGAAGGGACAGGCCGAAACTACCTCACAGTCCTGAACTTCAGCCCGAAGGCTGCCCGGTTCGACCCGAAAACGGATTTGACCGAAGCCATGCCATTGCTGCATAACTACCCTGCCCCACCGATAGCCGAAAAAGAAGGCCCGATCGAACTACGGCCTTACGAAGGGATACTGTACCGGCTCGCATAACAGCGAACCGCACCGAAGCTGCGTTTAACCCATTCCGAACGCCCCCACAAGTAAAGGCCGGCCGCCAAACTCCCGCCAAAGAACCGACATTTTACAAATGCAAAAGACGGAAACCGCAGGGTTTCCGTCTTTTGCATTTTCGACCTAAATTCCTATTCCCACTCGATCGTTGCGGGCGGCTTGGAAGAGATGTCGTACACTACGCGATTGACCCCGCGCACCTTGTTGATGATGTCGTTGGACACCGCAGCCAGAAAATCGTACGGCAGGTGCACCCAGTCGGCCGTCATGCCATCGGTCGAAGCTACGGCACGCAGCGCCACGCAGCTCTCGTACGTGCGCTCATCGCCCATTACGCCGACGCTCTTCACGGGCAGCAGAATCGCTCCCGCCTGCCATACCTGGTCGTAAAGTCCCCACTCGCGCAGGGCATCGATATAGATTTTATCCACATTTTGCAGAATTTCCACCTTCTCCGGGGTAATATCGCCCAGAATACGGATCGCAAGGCCCGGACCGGGGAACGGATGCCGCCCCAACAGCTGCGGATCGATGCCGAGGGACTTACCCACGCGGCGCACCTCGTCCTTAAAGAGCAGGCGCAGCGGCTCGACGATTTTCAGGTGCATCTCTTCGGGCAGGCCGCCGACGTTGTGGTGCGACTTGATCATCGCGGCAGGTCCCTTGACCGATGCCGAAGCGGACTCCACCACGTCGGGATAGATCGTACCCTGCGCCAGCCACTTTACGTTCTCGATCTGCTTGGCCTCGGCATTGAACACCTCCACGAAATCGCGGCCGATGATCTTGCGCTTCTTCTCGGGATCGGTCACTCCGGCCAGGTCGCCCAAAAACCGGTCGTGGGCCTTGACACCCTTGACATTCAAACCCATCCCCTTGTACGATTCGAGCACGCTGTCGAACTCGTTCTTGCGCAGAAGCCCCGAATCCACGAAGATACAATAAAGGTTTTTGCCGATCGCCCGGTGCAGCAGCACGGCAGCCACCGACGAATCGACACCGCCGGAAAGACCGAGCACTACACGGTCGTCGCCCAACTTCTCACGCAATTCCCGGACGGTCGTTTCGACGAAACTCTCCGGCGTCCAGTCCTGTTTGCAGCCGCAAATGCCGACCACGAAATTCCGAAGCAGCGTAATGCCGTCCGTCGAATGATACACCTCCGGATGGAACTGAATACCCCAACTCCGCTCTCCCTCAATACGGAAGGCGGCATAGCGCACGTCCTCCGTGCTGGCGATCACCCGGTAGGTGTCGGGAACCGAGGTAATCGTATCTCCGTGCGACATCCACACCTGCGTAGGCGACGGAACTCCCTGCATCAGCGGATCGGACGGCTCGACGACCGTAAGCATCGCACGTCCGTACTCCCGGCTGGGAGCCGACTGCACTTCGCCGCCGTAGAAATGAGCCAGGTATTGTGCGCCGTAGCAGACGCCCAGCAACGGCAGACGACCTTTGATCGCCGTCAGATCGGGCTTCGGGGCTTTCTCGTCCCGTACGGAAAAGGGACTTCCCGAAAGAATGACGCCCCGCACCGAAGCATCCAGTTCAGGGATCTTGTTGAAAGGGTGGATCTCGCAATAGACGTTGAGTTCACGCACGCGGCGTGCGATCAACTGCGTGTACTGCGATCCGAAATCCAGAATGACTATTTTTTCCTGCATCTATCCTAATTTGGTTTTATTTTCTTCACTCGCATTTTCCGAATTATCCTTTTTCATACGGTACAGATTCACGGCGATACGGACGACGAAAAAATAGAAAAGCGCCGATGCCAACACCAGATGGCGCATCCATGCGTACCGACAGCCCGTAAACCACCAGATCGCCAAAAGCGTCAGAACAACGAACACCGCCGCCCAATCGTATCGGGTCGTTCGCAACCGATTTCTTCGGAAATTCGACATAGCGGGTCAGGAGTTTAGCGCTCGCTGCTGTAATTCGGCGCCTCGCTCGTGATGGCAACATCGTGGGGATGGCTCTCCTGCATACCTGACGAGGTGATGCGGATGAATTGAGCCTGCTTGAGCGCCTCGATGTCCCGCGCACCGCAGTAACCCATACCGGCGCGAATACCGCCGACCAACTGGAAAACCGTTTCCGAAAGCATTCCCTTGAAGGGCACACGGGCCACGATACCTTCCGGGACCAGTTTATTGATATTCACATCGCCCTTCTGGAAGTAGCGGTCGGCCGAACCGGCTTTCATAGCGTCCAACGACCCCATGCCGCGATAGCTCTTGAACTTGCGGCCGTTGTAAATGATCGTTTCGCCCGGAGCCTCCTCCGTACCGGCGAACATCGAACCGATCATCACGCAGTCGCCGCCTGCGGCAAGCGCCTTGACGATATCGCCCGAATAACGCAAACCGCCGTCGGCAATGACCGGAATGCCGTACTTGCGGGCTACGGACGCAGCGCCGTAAATAGCCGACAACTGCGGCACGCCCACGCCCGCAATGACGCGGGTCGTACAGATCGAACCGGGGCCGATACCCACCTTCACGCCGTCGGCACCGTTGGAAATCAGGAACTCGGCGGCTTCGGCCGTGGCGATATTGCCTACGACCACCTCCAGATCCGGATAAACCGCCTTGATCTTGTGCAGCGTATTCTTCACATTGACCGAATGGCCATGGGCCGTATCGAGCACGACGGCATCGACATCCTCATCGACGAGCGCCTTCACGCGATCCATCACGTCGGGTGTGATGCCGACCCCCGCCGCAACGCGCAGACGGCCTTTCGCATCCTTACAGGCGTTGGGATGGTCCTGCACTTTCGTAATATCCTTATAGGTAATCAATCCGACGAGCTTGCCGTCGGCATCGACTACGGGCAACTTCTCGATTTTGTTGCGCAGCAGAATGTCGGCCGCACGCTGCAAGTCGGAGTTGTGAGTGGTCACCAGCCCCTCCTTGGTCATCACCTCGTCGATCTTGCGGTTCATATCGCGCTGGAACCGCAAATCGCGGTTGGTCACGATGCCGATCAAATGCTGATCCGGAGCCACGACGGGAATACCGCCGATCTTGTTCTCCTTCATCAATGCCAGCGCATCGCCTACGGTATCGTCCTTGGAAATAGTGATCGGGTCGTAGATCATACCGTTTTCGGCACGCTTCACCTTCCGCACGTGAGCCGCTTGCTCGGCAATCGACATATTCTTGTGAATTACGCCGATACCGCCTTCGCGGGCCAGGGCGATAGCCAGAGGCGCCTCGGTCACCGTATCCATGGCGGCCGATACGATCGGGATGTTGAGTTGGATGTTTCGGGAAAAACGGGTCACTACGCTGACCTCACGCGGCAACACTTCGGAGTATGCGGGCACCAAAAGCACATCGTCGAACGTAAGTCCTTCGGGTTGCACCTTCTCATTGATAAAAGACATAGGAGTGAGATTTTGTTGCCTGCAAAAGTAATCATAATTTTTGGATTATTTTTCGTACACGCCCCGAATTTCCAAAAAATCGGCTCCACAGCAAGAAAAACATCCTTACAGCAGGGCGACCGTTTCAAAATCACGGGCATCAAGCCACCACGACGCTGCCGAAGCGTATTGTTTGCCTCTGGGGAGCGAGGTCTCGGCATCCAAGTATCACCTTTTTCAAAAAACGATTCCCGTATGAAATTTTATTACAATTCTATCGTTTAATTAATATAGTGCGCTTGATTTTAAGTTTTTACTTCATAAAAATATAGGCGGCGCATCGGCAAACTATCGTCCTGCAAGCCGAATCACCGAAAAGATACATGATACGTTAGACACTCTTCTATCATGAAAAGAATTCTGCTTTTTATTACGGCAACGCTTTTGCTCGCCTCCGGAACCTCCTGCTCGGACGACAATACCAATTTCGATCCGATCGGTGACGAACTGGGAATTCCTTATAAAGATGGTCACGATGTCTATGGCGTGGAAGTTTGGACGCCGGAAGAGGTCAGTTTCACGGACTATTACTCATTGATCGACTCGACAATTCACGAGAAAAACACGACCAAATCGATTTGGTGGTTTTCCCCGGTCGGAATAGATTGCAGTATCCACTGGAATAGTTCGGCTCCTATTATTGAAGAAACTTACTATTCTGCCCCATATAAAGGAGAAAACGATGGCAGCCTGAATATGAATCGTTCGCAGATTACAGTCGATCTAACCGATGCAACGGATAGTTTTACCGTCGAAGCAATCATTTATAACGGCGGCCGGTCTATTCGAAGATTTCAAACCATTCCAGTCGTAAAAAAAGAAAATCGGTACGATGTATTTTTTTATATTTTCGGAACAAAACTCGGACAAATGGAGGAGTGGATTGATAGCCAAAACACGATGAATACTGTAATTTTGAAAGCGGCAGTAGATGTAAATCGATTTTCTCCGACCGATTTTCTCCGATTCACTCAGTTCCCGGAGCAAAAATTAGAAAAACTCTATTGTACAGCTACCAACAAAAATAATTCTTCACTTGATTTATTAGAATACACTTGTAAGTTGTGTAAAATTCCAGAAACGCCAAAATTCGAGTTATACCCTGGGATGGAATCACAATATTATGTACTGAATCCTCAACAGTGGGAAATCAACGGCCTGCGCTGTACGCTCGAAAATACGACCTGGCGACAGTTAGGTGCTTCTGACGATACGGATGATACGGAGTTCGCGTGCCTTACTATTGAAAAAATATAATCAAATCATGAAAAAGAGTTTATTATTCCTAATAACTGCGACTACTCTTATAACTGGAATATCCTGCTCGGACGACAATACCGATTTCGATCCGACCAGCGACGAATTGGGGATTCTTTATAAAGATGGTCATGATGTCTATGGCGTGGAAGTTTGGACGCCGGAAGAGGTAAGTTTCACGGACTATTACTCATTGATCGACTCGACAATTCACGAGAAAAACACAACTAAATCGATTTGGTGGCTTTCCCCGATCGGAGAAAAAAATAATATCCATTGGAATTATTCAGCTCCTGTTACAATGAGAATGGATGAAGTATCTCCCTCTATGACAGCACCTAACAACAATTTGAATAAATCACAAATCGATATAGATTTAACGAATGTAACAGACGGTTTTACCATCGAAGCAATCATTACTATTGGAGATCAATCGATACGGCGTTTTCAGACTATCCCTGTAAAAAAAAGTGTATATAAATGCGACATTTTCTTTTATACATTCGGGGTGAATTTAGAACAAATGGAACACGATTGGATCAATAATGAAGGAACCATGAATACCGCTACCTTGAAAACGGCACGGTTCGTACAATCATTTCAAACTATTGATTTTTTAGGATTTACAGATCCGCCTCTCAAAAATTAGTGAAATTATACGGAACGGCTTCCGGAAAGAATAATTTATCACTCGATCTGTTAAGGGAGGGGTGCATGCGTTGCTATATACCGGAAGAACCGGAATTTGAATTACAAAGTGGGACAGAGAATATTTATCGTGTTCTGAATCCTCAACAGTGGGAAATCAATGGTTTGCGCTGCACACTCGAAAATACGACCTGGCGACAGTTAGGTGCTTCAGACGATACGGACAATACGGAGTTCGCGTGCCTTACTATCGAAAAATTATAACCTTTCAAAGAAACGGATGCTCTTTGAGCATCCGTTTCTTTATAACTAATCATTTTTTAATACGTAGTACATAAGTACCATTATTTTTTGTATCTTCATCAAGAAATATCTGACCTGGTTGCATATTTACTGGAAAAGATCCGGTAGGAATACCAACAGGTAGATTATTGATCTTCAACATAGTATTTATTTGGGAAGTTTCCAAATAAAAAATAGAGTTTTCTCTTCTTTTTAAGTCCAGTAGATTTGGTGATATGGTATTCACATATGCATTACTGGGCGCCGACACTACAACACCAATGGAAGTCAATTTTGCAGTGGCATTTTCACCTCTTACTGTAACGGTATCGAACTCTCCGTTCGAAGCTTTCACAGTCCCGGACGCCGTAACGGTATTAACCTCCAAGTCATCCGGTATATCCATGGGGAAATCGCCCTCGATCTTTGAAGCGGTCAGGGTTCCCTTCGTCGTGATATTGCCTGTGGCGACGATGGTCCCCGCATCGATCCGACTCTTGACATTCAACGTATCGGTTTCCAAGCTATTTGCTCTCATATTTACGACATCGAGCGCTCCATTGCCGATATGGATGCGATCTTTTCCAGTCGTACTGTATGAGTTGACAGCATCGTACCATACAATTAGGAACTGTCCGCTCGATGCGAACTCTTGCACTATGGCCGACTGGCGTTTGACATCGCTGCGATTACCGAACTGGGCGATCCAGTCGCCCGGCTGGGGCTCGCCGGTTCCTTCGGAATCAGTACTCGAAAACTCGATCCAATCTTCTCCCGCAGCTGTTACCAGTTTCCAATATTGACGAATCGTACTTCCAGTTGCCGGATTTTTCTGCACAAAAAAGAATTGATCGTCTTCTGCGAATTCGTTATTGCCACATGGAAATTCCAAATCGGCATGCCAAATATTATCCTGGGCTTGCGGCGTATAGAGTGTCGGTGAAGAGGAAAACTCGACCTTCGCATTCCGGAAATATACAATGGCTCCGGCGGTATTATTATATATCTGAAAATTCCGCATACCGGTCGGTGTCAAAACCGTCGATATCCGAATCCATCGCCCCACTTGATATTCCGCAAGCTCGACGATACTTTTCGTTTCATCCGCAGCTCCCAGGCGAATCTGCGCCGGAGCCTCGGCGAAGACATCGACCGAAGTCGCCATCGGCCGTCCCTGGGAACAAAGCGGGGCATCTTCGAAATAGTCGAGCCAGACCCCTGCCGATGATCCGGCACCTACGGTTTTCATACACGATTTACCGTGAAAATTTCCGAACGAAAGGTTGCTGCCGTTCGTCGTTTTCCAGTTGGCAGCCGATGCCAGCGAAGTGTCCGCACCCGGCTTCATCGCTGCGATTTTGTTTCCCTTTACCTGTTCCGCAGCGACGATCCGGGCGGATGCCGAAGAAAAAATCACGCGGTCGCTCATCATAGTACTGAATGTTCCGGGACGGGATGCCTGTTCGGAACGGTCGGCGGACAACGCCCTTGCACTTGCGTTCTCCAGTCTGGACGGATTTTCCGTCGCATCGATCTGTTTTTTCATAAACGATACAGGTTTAATTATTTATTTACTCGGGTCGGCAGCGGGAATCTTCGCCAGAAGATACCCTTCCGCCATTCATTCTCAATCGATCTTCACCTGCGGTCAAAACCCGAATCGGCCTGTCTGCCGGGATTTCGGCCTCATTCTTTTATAAAGACAGCAAATAATATTGCATTCCAAACGAAACGTGTGCTATTTTCGAAGATCGGGACAAATCCGTTCCCGTCCCTTTCCCGAACCTTCGAGATCGGCAATCCCCGTAATGGATCCGGCACTCTCACCCCGCCGCCGACATATCGCCGTACATACAGCGGTGAAAGCCACAATACGGTCTCGCGCCGTCCATCCGGCACGAAAGCCTATTCCCCTCAAGCATCGAACAGGACATAACGAAAAAATATCGGAAGCTCCGCCGGGAACTTCCGATACACATAAAAGAGGATATAAAAACCCGTATTTCTAATATTGCTCCGACTCATTCGGGAAATCGCCCGATTTGACGTCCTCAACATAAGACGTGACCGCACCGGTCATCACCTCGTGCAAATCGGCATAACGGCGCAGGAAACGCGGCGAGAAACCCTTATTGATCCCCAGCATATCGTGAATCACGAGCACCTGTCCGTCCACGCCGCCCCCGGCCCCGATACCGATGATCGGAATCCGCAGTTCGGAGGCGACCCGGGTCCCCAGCGCCGCAGGAATCTTCTCGAGCACGATGGCGAAACATCCCGCGTCTTCGAGCAGATGGGCGTCCCGCACCAGCTTCTCGGCCTCCTCCTCGTCTTTGGCCCGCACGTTATAGGTACCGAACTTATGAATCGACTGTGGCGTCAGGCCCAGATGCCCCATCACGGGGATTCCCGCCGAAAGGATACGGTTCACCGATTCGAGGATCTCCTCGCCGCCTTCGATCTTCACCGCATCGGCCTCGGTCTCCTTCATGATGCGGACGGCCGACTCGAGCGCCACTTTCGAATTTCCCTGGTACGTACCGAACGGCAGATCGACCACCACCAGCGCACGGCGCACGGCGCGTGCGACCGAGCGGGCATGGTAAATCATCATATCGAGCGTAATGGGCACCGTCGTTTCGTAACCCGCCATCACGTTGGCCGCCGAGTCGCCCACCAGAATCACATCGACCCCCGCCGCATCCACGATGCGGGCCATCGAATAATCGTACGAAGTCAGCATGGCGATCTTCTCCCGGCGCTGCTTCATCTCCCACAGACGATACGTCGTGACCGCCCTCACTGTACTCTCTACTGACATAGCATTATATATTTTCAATTTTCGAATCGGGAACCCTCCGGGTATTCCTCCTTTTCCCACCGGTAACCCGGGGCAAATTTAGCGTTTTGGCCGGACTTGCCAAAAAAAGTTCCACAAAACGACTCCTCCGGCCACCGAAACGTTCACCGAATGTTTGGTTCCGGCCTGCGGAATCTCGATCGCCCCGTCTGCCGCATCCACGACCTCCTGCGCCACGCCGTCCACCTCGTTGCCGAACACCAGGGCGTATTTCTGCCCCGGTCGAGGCCGGAATTCATCCAGCATGACGGCTCCTTCGACCTGCTCCACGACGTAAATGAGATACCCCTGCGCACGCAGCGCAGCGATGCAGTCGGTCGTCGCGGCGAAATAGTCCCACGCAACGGTCAGCTCGGCTCCGAGCGCCGTCTTGTGGATCTCCCGGTTGGGCGGGGTGGCGGTGATGCCGCACAAGGCGATACGTTCGACGGCAAAGGCGTCCGCCGTGCGGAAAAAGGCCCCGACGTTCTGCATCGAGCGTACGTTGTCCAGCACGACCGCCACCGGCATTTTCTCCATACGGGCGAACTCCCCGGCAGAGGGACGCCCCAGCTCTTCGTTGGTAATCTTTCTCATCGTTACAACTTCCCTGTTTTCACGGCAAAAGTAAGCAAATCCGAATATTTTAGCTAACTTTGGCGACCTAAATACACGCAAAAGCGTCCCGTTCCGCAGACGGCTCCGCCCGGCGGACCGGCAACCGGACGGAACGCGCGACAAACGACTACGATCGCCTATGAAGCAAATCGCACTTATCCTGACACTTCTGCTGGCTGCCGCCGGCGCCTCGGCCCAGGAGGTTTTCATCGGAGCCGACTTCGACACCCGGTTCGACAACCGCGAACACTCGGACTGCAACATCGACGATTCGCACACGTTCTTCAGTATGCGCCTGACCCCGAAAGCGGGTGTTATCTGGTCCGAAAAGAACCGGCTGGTGGTAGCCGTCGATCTGTTGCAAGACTTCGGCGACAAGGAACACAAGTTCTTGAGTAAAGTGGACCCCCAGATCTACTACCAGTTCAACTCGAAGACGGCACAGGCCGTAGCCGGTATTTTCCCGCGCTCCCTGCTGCTGGCCCGATACGATCCGTTCTTCCTGGGCAGTGCCTACTCGTTCTATAATAATCGCATCCAGGGCCTGGCCGCCCACTATAAATCCCAAACGGGCTCCTTCATCGAGTTCGCCATCGACTGGGAGGGAATGCGCTCGTACCAGACGCGCGAGAAGTTCCGCATCCTCTCGGGCGGCGAATACAAGGGACGCCATTGGTACGGCGGCTATGTCATGACCCTGCTCCACTACGCCAAAACCGACAATACGGAGTTGGACGAAGGGGTCGTGGACCACATCCTGCTCAATCCCTACGTCGGCTACCGCTACGAAGGAGCCTACACCTTCGATGCCCGGCTGGGTTACCTGCAAAGCCTGCAGCGCGACCGCCGCACCGAAGAGGGCTGGAAAGCGCCCAAAGGCGGGCGCCTCACCCTGTCGGTAAGCCGCTGGGGTGTCTGTTTGCTCAACGAACTCTACGTCGGCGAGAACATGCTCCCCTTCTGGGACATCTATGGCACCGGACTCTATGCCAGCGGCCCCTTTTACGCAACCCCCAAGAAGATCTACAACCAGACGGCCGTCACCTACAACCGCCGCTTCTTCAACAACACGGTGGGCGTTTCGGCCGGATTCTATTTCCATTACGACGGCGTGGGCCTGGGCCTGCAACAGATCCTGAAAGTATCGGTCAATCTGCAAAAAACCGTTTACCGTCCCAAAAAATAGACGCAAAGGCGGAAAAAAGTTGTAATTTTGTGAAAAATATACCTGCTATGGCAATCGCAACCAACGACACCAATACCAAGGAGAAAGCCGCGAACTTTCTCGAAGAGATCATTCAGGAGTCCATCGCCAAGGGCGACACGCGCGTACAGACACGTTTCCCGCCCGAACCCAACGGCTACCTGCATATCGGCCACGCCAAGAGCATCTGCATCAACTTCGGCCTGGCCAAGAAATACGGCGGCAAGTGCAACCTGCGTTTCGACGACACCAACCCGGTGAAGGAGGACGTGGAGTACGTGGATTCGATCAAGCGCGACATCCGGTGGCTGGGTTTCGACTGGGCGTTGGAACGCTATGCGTCGGACTATTTCGACCAGCTCTACGACTGGGCCGTCGTCCTGATCAAGAAAGGATTGGCCTATGTCGATGACCAGACGCAGGAAGAGATCCGCCTCACGCGCGGCACGGTATCCGAGCCCGGCAAGGAGTCGCCTTGGCGCAACCGCTCGGTCGAGGAAAACCTCGACCTGTTCGAGCGGATGAAAAAGGGCGAGTTCGCCGACGGCGAGAAGGTGTTGCGAGCCAAAATCGACATGGCGCACCCGAACATGCTGTTCCGCGACCCGATCATGTACCGCATCCTGCACGCCGAGCATCACCGCACGGGTAACAAATGGTGCATCTATCCGATGTACGACTATGCGCATGGCCAGTGCGATTCAATCGAACGGATCACCCACTCGATCTGCACCCTCGAATTCGACGTGCACCGTCCGCTCTACGACTGGTTCATCCAAGCGCTCGACATCTACCCCTCGCACCAGTACGAATTCGCCCGTCTGAACCTCACCTATACGATGATGTCCAAGCGCCGTCTTCTGAAACTCGTGCAGGAGGGCGCCGTGATGGGCTGGGACGATCCCCGCATGCCGACCATCTGCGCCCTGCGCCGCAAGGGTTATACGCCGGCTTCGGTGCGCAACTTCGCCGAAATGGTCGGCGTAGCCAAGCGCGACAACGTGATCGACCTGGGCAAGCTGGAGTTCTGCGTGCGCGAAGACCTGAACAAGGTCGCCGAACGCCGCATGGCGGTACTCAACCCGCTGAAAGTCGTCATCACCAACTACCCCGAAGGCAAAACCGAGCTTTTCACGGCGATCAATAATCCCGAAGACGAAAACGCCGGCACGCGCCAGGTGCCTTTCTCGCGCGAGATCTATATCGAACGCGACGACTTCATGGAGGTCCCGCCCAAGAAATACTACCGCCTGAGTCCCGGTACGGAGGTGCGCCTGCGCTACTCCTACCTGATCCGATGCGAAGAGGTCGTCAAGGATGCAGAAGGCAACATCACGGAGCTTCGCTGCACGTACGACCCGGAGTCGGGCAACGGTTCGTCGAGCGACGGCCGCCGCGTGAAAGGCGTGATCCACTGGGTATCGGCGGCCGATGCGATCGAAGCCGAAATCCGGCTCTTCAACCCGCTTTTCACGACCGAAGATCCCGACGACGTGGCCGAAGGCGGCAGTTGGGAGGACAATCTCAACCCCGATTCGATGATCGTCACCCGAGGCTATCTGGAACCGTCGCTTGGGGAGGCTCCCATCGGGCAGCCGTTCCAGTTCGAGCGCGTAGGGTATTTCTGCGCCGACACGGACTCCAAGCCCGGACACCCGGTATTCAACCGCACGGTGACCCTCAAGGATTCGTGGGCCAAGATCAACAAATAGATATTTCTTCTACGGTAAAATGAAAAAGCCGGAGCTATCGAAGCTCCGGCTTTTCGATTGATAAATCGTGTTTTCAATATTCGCCGTAAACTCCATATCGGACATTCACGGAAAATTTCCGACGCCCTGTCGTTGCTGTATTCAGGAGTAAAATATATCTTACATTTTAAAATACAGAGGGGTTCTAATTTCCTTCATACTCCAATCGATACCTTTGGCCCAATAGTCCTTATGCGTCGCTTTCAACACAAAGCCTTGCTTCTGATAGAACTTATAAACCAACTGCGAAGTTCTGACGGTTATCTTGCGGACACGATCAATTGATTTCAACTTGTCGATTCTATATTCGAGCAGTTGCTTCCCAAGCGATTTTCCCTGATAATCGGGATGTATGATGTCCCAACTTATTTTGCCGACGGTTTTATCATCGGCAAAATTTATTCCGCCGCAACCAACGATCCTGTCATTCGTGACCAGCACATAATACAACTCTATTTCTCGATCCAGATAATCACTCAAATCAATTTCTTCTTCCGCCGCAAAATATTCTGGTGTATTCCGCCGGATCAATTCCATCACATCATCCTTGTCTGTCGTCCGATATTCCCTTATCGTAACCATTTCTCCGTTTTCCCTCTCAACACTCTATTTACCGCCCGCATAAGAGGAATACACTTCCCGGCAACGCAACGATCGTTATTTCTTCCGGGCGATCGTTCGAAACGGCAGGGCCAGCACCCCGAAGAACGCTTCGCCGAAGATACCGCCCGACATCTTGGAGGTTCCTTCGGTCCGGTCGGCAAAGATGATCGGCACCTCGCCGATGCGGAATCCCATCTTCCAGGCCGTATATTTCATCTCGATCTGGAATCCGTACCCCACCATCTCGATCCGGTCGAAATCGATCGCCGCAAGGACTTCCCGCTTATAGCCGACGAATCCGGCCGTCGCATCGCAGACGGGCATCCCCGTCACGATCCGCACATACCGCGAGGCGCAATAGGACATCAACAGCCGCGACATAGGCCAGTTCACCACCGTCACTCCTTTCGAATACCGCGAACCGACGGCGACATCCGCTCCGGCCTCCAATTCGGCGGTAAGCCGCAGCAGATCGTCGGGATTATGCGAAAAATCGCAGTCCATTTCGAACACGGCATCGTACGGGCGAGCCAGCGCCCAGCGGAATCCCTCGATATAGGCAGTGCCCAACCCCAGTTTTCCCGAGCGTTCCAACAGAAACAGACGATCCGGAAACTCCGCCTGCCGCTCCTTGACGATCGCTCCCGTTCCATCGGGCGAGCCGTCGTCCACCACGAGCAAATGGTAACCGCCCTCGAGCGACATCACCTTCGAGATCATCTTCGAAATATTCTCCCGCTCGTTATAAGTAGGTATGACAACCAGTTTTTCCATCCAAATACTTTCTTCAGGGTAATTATGTATTTCAGCGTACCTTTATCCGACAGTCACAGCTCCGAATCCGGCAGCCGCTTATTTGAGATTCGCAGCCGCATTTATAATTCTGCCTCTCCGGATCTCCTCTCGGAGAGGACTTGGGCCGCTACACACCCCCAAAGGTACACAAAAGTATATTATCGCCAGCTTAAATCGCCCCCGTCCGAACATCGACACATAAGGCAGCGGTCGCATTCGAATCGCCACCCCTTTACAGCAACTTGCCGAACCGTCTGCGACCTAATAAATAACGCAGAACGATCGACCCGCAGTATATGCCCCGGGGCTTCCCCTTCGCCGCACCGCGAACAGCCCGCCGCTTGGCGGCCAGCGCCTTGTGCGCCCGCAGAAAATCCCGCCACGCACGTCCCACGGCCCGCACGTAATCCGGACACCCCTGCATCAGGTACGACAGCGCCGCGCACGAGTCGAGCACCGGACGCACGACAGCCACGACGCTCCGCTGCACCGGCGACGCACACTTGTAGAGCATCGCCAGATTATTGCGATGGTTGTAAAACACCTTCGAAGGCGATCCCTGCGCCAGACTCCCCCCGCCGAGGTGATAAACCCGGCTCCGGGGCTCGATCCGCACCCGGTAACCGGCCAGCTGCATCCGCCAGCAGAGGTCGATCTCCTCCATGTGGGCGAAAAAATCCTCGTCGAAACCGCCCATCGCCCGAAATACTTCGGCCCGGCAGCAGAAAGCAGCGCCGCTCGCCCAAAAAACATCGCGGGCATCGTCGTACTGCCCTTCGTCCCGTTCGACACACTGCAAAATACGACCTCGGCAGAAAGGATACCCCAGGTAGTCGATGAAACCGCCCGAAGCTCCGGCATACTCGAACCGTGCAGGCTCGACGAGCGACAGCAGCTTGGGCGCTACGGCAGCCACGGTCCGATCCCGATCGAGCGTTTCGACGAGCGGTTCGACCCATCCGGCAGGCGTTTCGACATCCGAATTGAGCAGAATGAAATAGTCCGCATCGAGATACTCCAACGCCCGGTTATAACCTCCGGCGAACCCGTAGTTACGGTCCAGTACGATTCGCCCCACAGCGGGAAATTCGCGTTCGAGCACGCCGAGCGAATCGTCCGTCGAACCGTTGTCGGCCACGACGACGCCGACCCCTTCGGGAACCGATGCGAGCACCGAAGGCAGGAAACGGCGCAAATGCCCAGCACCGTTCCAATTCAGGATCACTATTTCTGTTTTCGTTCGCATTCCATGCGGGCCAGATCGGCCGGGGACTTGTGTTTCCACCGCTTGTGCGACCACATCCACAAGTCGGGGTATTCGCGGATCTTCTGCTCCAGGCGCCGCACATAGCGTTCCGTTATTTCATGGGGAGCGACCTCCTCTTCTCCGTCGTAAATCCGGTCGAAATCCATCTCGTAATAACCCGGCTTGACACGCCGCAGCCAGCAGCAATACACGGGCAGGCCGCAACGCAGCGCCAGCTTCTCCCCTCCGTCGAAAAAGATCGTATCCCGATTGAGGAAGCGGAACCAATGGCTGTCGGGACGGCGCGGCGGATTCTGATCGGCAATCAGTCCCATCACGATATTCTTGCCGTCGATTCCCTTCTCCCGATTTCGCAGATAGAAGCGCAGGGACTCAGCCATCGGTACCGGGCAGATATTCGCATGGCTGCGCAGACGTTTGTACAATTCGTCGAAAACGCGACTCCGCAGGGGATGATAGACCGCCACGACCACCTGCGAAGGGACGATAATCCCCCAGAACGAACAGTACTCCCAGCACCCTAAATGAGCCGTCAGAGCGATCCAGTCCCGGCCCTCGACCGCAGCCATCTGCTTTTCCAGATCCTTTACGACGACGACCTGACGGCATTTCTCGTCGGTGAGTCCGGCCAGACTGAAGGTATCCACGAAAATCTCCGCCAAAGTACGGTAAAAACCTCTCCGGATAGCACGCAACTCCTCCGGGCTTTTCTCCGGAAAAGAGTTCCGCAAATTCTCCGTCACGACCCGATAACGGTAACGCAACAGGCGCAACGCACCGAAAACGACCGGTTCCACCACGTAATAGCGAAACCAATACGGCAAAATGGAGAAAAACTTACAGAAAATCCAGAGGCTTTCCAGTCCGATCCTTCCCCAAAAACCCAGATTCGGGCTTTTCTGTCTTTCTACCTCCGGCTTATTCATTCGATTTCGGTTCTACGAACAGTTTCACATTATCGACCTTCGTGCGGACCGAAAGCCACTTGCGCAACTGCTCCCGGTCTATCTGGCGTTGGAAATCCTTCGGCGTAATGACGCAAACCAACAGCGTATCCAGCGGTTTGCCCGCAACGTCGAACATCACCCCTTTGGTAAGCGACATCGACTCCACGTTATCCGACATCACGCCCACCTCCTGCGAAATATCGCCGATATCGACATTCGTCACCTGATAGCGAGCCAGTCGCTGTTTCATCTCGGCGATTTGCCGATTCTTCTCGTCCAGCAGCTCCACGTAACTCGACTGCAGCGACTGCAAATCGACTTTATCCGAGGTCGATGCCTGGCGCACCACCAATTCTGTCCGGGGCAACCCGTAGCTGGCAAGCTGTCCCCGCGCATTCTCGATCACATCTTCGCCGAGCGGCTCCCCGACCAACAGCAGTTCGATACGGGGCGATTCTCCGCCCCGGCGGTAGATCTTGCTGGATTCGATCACACGGGTCTGCGGGAAATTGAACACCTGGGCGATATACTTATCGGCCTGCACCTCGAAAATCGAAACCCGCACCATATGCAAGCCGATGAATACGCTGGGAATAAACGTAACGAGCGTAATCGCCAGCATCGTCCGCTTCACGAAACGCTCACGGGATTTGTTGAGAAACGTCTTCTTCCTGTACTTCAGAAACCGGGTAAAAATATAAGTAGCCAGGGCGATAAAAACCGTATTGATGAAAAACAGGTAAAACGCCCCGAAGAAAAAACGATACTGTCCCGTCGCCAAACCGAACCCGGCCGTACAGAGAGGCGGCATCAACGCCGTAGCGATCGCAACGCCCGGAATAACGGTCGAATTACGATCCTGGCGCGATTGCGCCACGATACCGGCCATACCGCCGAAAAAGGCGATCAACACGTCGTAAGTCGTCGGAGTGGTACGTGCGAGCAATTCGCTGCTCGCATTCCCCAGCGGGGAGATGAAAAAGAAGAGGGTCGAAGTCGAAATCGCCACGACGAACATCAGGACGAAGTTCCTGACGGATTTTTTCAGCAGGTCGAAATCGTTGATCCCGAGCGAAAAGCCGATACCCATAATCGGCCCCATGATCGGAGAAATACACATGGCGCCGATAATTACGGCGGCCGAATTGACATTCAGTCCCAGCGACGCCACCATCGTTGCGCAAATCAGGACCCACAAATTGACGCCGCGAAACTCCGTACCCTTGCTGATGTTAGCAGCTACTTCATCCTGCGAGGCCTTGTCATCCTCCAGACTGAAACGGTCCCGTATAAAGGCCCGGAACTCCGCCCAAAGTCGGAACGAATGACGGGGCTGCTCTTTCAATTCACTATTTTCCATATCACTCATTTACTCTTCTTCGGATTCTGTATCCATATTCTTTCCCGGTTTCGGAAGCCCCGCCACCACGATCACGAACTCTCCTTTGGGCGTATGTTCCCGGAAATAGTCCGCAACCTCGGCAAGGGTTCCCCGCACGGTCTGTTCGAACTTTTTGGTCAGTTCCCGCGACACGGCCGCCATCCGCTCCGGACCGAACACCTCGGCGAACTGTTCGAGGGTCTTGACCACCCGGAAAGGCGACTCGTAAAAAATCATCGTACGCGGCTCCGACGCAAGGCTCTGCAAATGCTTGTTGCGGCCTTTCTTCTGGGGCAGAAAACCCTCGAAGCAAAACCGGTCGCACGGAAAGCCGCTCTGCACCAGCGCCGGGACGAAAGCCGTAGCCCCGGGCAACGTTTCCACTTCGATCCCCGCTTCAAGACAGGCCCGCACCAGCAAGAATCCCGGGTCGGAGATTCCCGGCGTGCCCGCATCCGAAATCAGAGCCGCTGAACGGCCCTGGGCGATGTTGTCGGCCACCAGACCAACCGTCGCATGTTCATTGAACTTGTGGTGGGCATACATCTTTTTCTCGATGCCCAGATGCTTGAGCAGCACCGACGAGGTGCGCGTGTCTTCAGCCAGAATAAAATCGACTTCGGAAAGCACCCTGACGGCCCGAATCGTGATGTCGTCCAAATTTCCGATCGGCGTAGGAACGATATAGAGCTTAGCCATCGTCAGGAGAGTTTACGTTCCAGCAACTCCATCAGGAACCTCACTCCGTCGGACGAAGGGTTCCAATCGTAATTCTCGGAGATATAGATAATGCAGTCGTCCAGGTCGTCAAACTCGTTCAGACGGTCGATCGTCCGTTCGTACCGCTCGGTATCGCCGCCGAACAAGTCCCGCAGCAACAGGAATTTGTCGTTGATACCGATCGCCTGCTTCAGGTCGGTGATCCGCTCCTTGCGCACGATTTCGGAAGCCATGTCCTTCGGCGCGGCGATCGTGTCGGCCAGCGTATGCACGTCACCGCCCAACACCTCGCCCAGCACCGGCTCCGGCTCGGCGGCAAACGGGTATTTCGGGGCATCGGTTTTAGTCGAAGTCGTTTCGGCGACGCCCGTCTTTTGCGAAGCGGCAACGGAAGCATCGGCATCCGCCGCATTATCCGCTTGCTCCGAAATCTCTGCGGCAACAGAGTCGGATTCCGATGTTTCGGACTGTGGCTCCGGTATTTGCGACGTTACGGACTTCTTCGGTTCATCCATTTTTTCGAGGAGTGTTTCCGGCTGCGGAGCCGCTGCATCGTCCTGCTCCTTTCCAGCGGTTGCCTGTTGCTGCGGAGCCGCTGCATGCCCCGGCTTCTGCCCGGTCCCGACCGGAATCTTCGAAGCAGCGGCTTCCTGCGGCCCGTCCGTCTCGTAGAGGGACATGATGACCCGCCGCTTCTCCCTGTGACGGATCACCAGATCGTCCAGATCGAACAGACTGTCCGATACGACGACTTTCTGCTTCGATTCGGCATCGGCTTCAGACTGTCTCTTATACACATCTCCGAGCCCACGAGACCGTACTAGATCTCGT
>ENA-UADP01000051-UADP01000051.1-human-gut-metagenome-genome-assembly--contig:-NODE-51-length-33936-cov-9.230011_pt1 | contig 33936 bp, 48 predicted proteins | sample MGYA00244263_ERZ654259 | MGnify/ENA primary metagenome ERZ654259 (study PRJEB26926, sample SAMN06165106) | human gut metagenome | biome: ENVO:00009003; feature: ENVO:2100002; material: ENVO:00002003...
CAGCGTCAGATGTGTATAAGAGACAGCCGCATTATAACGCTTTAAATGCTAGTGTGTTAGGAGAAAAAATATCAGCAAGAAAGGGTTACGTTTATGTCAGGTAGCGTGATGCTTGTGTTTTTCTTGCTGGCCGTTCTTTTCGGGGCCACTTGTTTCGGTCTCGGCATAGTGGAAGGTTGCCGGAGGACAATCAAAAAAATACTGAGGAATATTTCAAAGGGAGCGAGGGAAGGGGAATAATTATTCCTCTTTGTCTTTCTCCTCCTGAAGCCGTTTGAGAAGCAGTTCTTTGTTGTCTCCCGCATATTCCAATACGTAAATAATCCAGTCTACGATATTCATACCGCAGGATTTCGCATACTTGTTGAATTCGAGGAATTTATCAGGTGAAACCTTGAGGTTAATGTCGAAATCAGGAATAGATACTTGGCTATCGCCTGAAGGCTTGGGTTGGCTCATTAGGTTGTCGATAATGATCATTGCCTTTTTAGGGATGGTGCGGCTTTTTGAAAACCAGTTGTTGACTACTAGGTATTTCACGCCGCACTGATCTGCCAGCCATTGCCGAGTTTTCCCAATTTCTTTAAGCCATTGATCTATCTCTTCTTTCGTGTGCATGACGATGTAATATCATCGTTTAATGACACGAGCAAGCGAAAAAAAACAATCATACAGTGATATTTTTGTCTTGCTATATAATCAAACAGTGGTAAACATAGGGCATCAACCAACCAAATCATCACAGACCCATGATAGACAACATCCAGATACCAATCCGCAAACTTGCTGAGTCTCCCAAGGCCAGCGAATCAGTAATGACCATCTCAGCCAGGGATAACTTGCCGCTGAGTGATGCCATTATTCAGACTCTTCGGGTTTTGGCTCATGACGCAACTGACAGCAAGACGAAGCCGAAGAAATCTCAAGCCGCCAACCAGCAACCAGCGCCATCATGTACAAAGAATACCCAACAGAAGGAGGTGAAATGATAACGGACTGGCAGTCTTTGATAGTCTGGGTTTTTATAACTAATTCTTTATCATTCATAATGAATCTTATTCAGTTTCTTGTAAATATAGATAAAGATTAACTATGAATAAGAAATACCCGAAAGTAATAATTAAAAACGGTCTACTTGCTATCGATAAACAAACACCCAATATAAAGAAAATGGATTTACCTCACGAAGTAAAAGAAATTCCTTATAGGAATCGGTATCATTTTGCGTTGGTTAACAATGTTGACGGGATATTTCCAGGCCAAATTGTCAGACACAAAAGAACTAAAAAACTATTAGGAGCAGTCGGAACAATAAAAGGGGATCAGATATCGATAGGACATGTTTGTCCCGAGTGCCATAACGCTTGGTACAGTACAGATGATCTTGAACCAGCTTTTCCGGGAGAATGCTGCGGTCTGTGGACATGGGACCAAGTCGAACCTAGGTTAAACAAAGGAGATATTTCTTTCCATAGCTGGATGGTAAATCAAATTGTAGATAAAGACTAACTATGAACAAAGAACAAACAATAGTCAGCCTCCTCATTGAGCTGGATAGAATGCTCAAAGTCGAAACCCACGAGGACGCCAATCCATATTTCACGTCTTCAGATCCCGAAGACAAAATTTTCCGGGCGAAATATGCAGGGAGAATTTACGGGGCCCGGAGGCTTTTAGGGTTGAGCCTCGCCTGTGAGCCTGGAGCATTATTACCCTCCGAGCCAATAGACAAGTTTGCCGATTTAGTGAATAAATCCAAACCCTCCGAAGCCGATGCTCATTGAATACGACGAAGAAGACCGCTGCATCCGCGTGGATGATGTAGCCGTGAGTCACGCAGATGCCGAACAGCTCATGAACGAATATGAAACCGCAGCGGCAGCCCTTGAAAACGCCCTGGTGCAGTATGAGAGGGACCATGCCACGACGGACAACCCTGACGGACACAACGACGACTTTTGACCAAAGCCATGAACGGGAACGAAAAAACGATAGCCAGCCTTGCGGATGCCTTGGAAGTGCTGTCCGGAGTGCTGAGGGAATTGGCGGACACTCCGGTTCCTTCCTCGGCTGAAGCGTCAAGCGTCGGAATGAATAATTTTGTTCCGGTAGATGAATTCGGAAGCGCAAAAGACTGCGCCGAACGGTTCCACTACTCCGTCAGTGGTATTACTCCTTATTTGTCGGAAGGGGTGAGGCTTGGGAAAATTACCAAGATGACGCCTATGAACAATCAACGGGGCAGGAAGGGCGAAGCACGCTTCAACATGCGCGAAGTCAGAGATTTTCTCTCCAACCAATCAAAACAATGACCACACATCAACACATCATCGACCGGGGGCCCTACAAGGGCATGGTGGAAACACTCACCAACAACCCGCACCCCGCCAAAACGGCGCGCTGCTACATGTGCGCCGAACCGCTGAACGCCTCGTCTTCGTGGGTGTCCCTGGTAGGGGACCATCAGGACGGCGTCTTCTGCGCCCGCTATCTGTGTCGCCTGTGCGCCCGGGAGCGCCTCAACGGCATCCCTGACGAAGCGGAGCGCTGTTGGAACTACACCCAGGCCGCACAATCAAAAGACCGCCTCTCCAAAATACTCGCTTACCTGATTTTGTGGTGCGGAGTAATTGCCGCGGGAGGGGGATTTTTATTCTTAATTTTCCTCCTGCTCAAAACCCTTTTTAACTGAACCCAATAGAACAAAAACACCATGCAAAGAAACGAATGCAAGCCCGGAACCGAAGTCATCATCCGGGGAACGATCAAGGAAGATGATGGGACTACGAAAGATCCTATCCTTGTTAAAATCCATGACAATAGAGGCTCTTATGAATCGTTATTTTTTGAGCCTTCCTTCCTCGAACCCGCCCAAGCGAAATACGACCCAGCGCGGAAATACCGCAAGGGGGATTTGGTACGAATCACCGGATTTCACGGGAGGCTTTTCGGGTGTGGAGGTAATCGGGAGTTGTCAGCAAATAACGCAATTGGAGACCAAGTGGCCCTTTGTGGAGACGAGGTTCCGGGAGGGGATGTTAGCCTCCCTGATGGCTTTTTACTAAACAAGAACTCTTACCTTTCTGTTGCCTGTATTGAGCTTGTCAAGCCCATTGAGGAAATTGAGGCGGAACAGCCCTATTATATTGAGGAGGCGGACGCGTCCTTTGATGTTTGGTTTAAAAAAGGCTCTGAAATTATCTTGAGAATGCACTGCGTGTCTTTCGGAGACGGGCGCGAAGTGACACGAGAAGAGGCCCTAGAGAAAGCCTTGGAGCTTTGCGACGAACTGAACCGCAAGCACCGCGAATCCCTGAATGCTTAAATAGCAGTTGGCCGGGGTCAGCGCCAACTGATCCCCGGCCTTGTTACACAGAACCATGCAAAGATTATGAGTAACGCACCTACAGATAAACTAGATTTGCCCCAGGCGCCAGTCCCGAAAAAGACACTCTACGAAATTGTGATGTCCGAGGACGTGAAGAACCACATTGCCCAGCTTGTAGAAGGCATGATGACGCCGGAACGGTGTATCAGCATCTTCTGGCATTGCTGCCAGAAAACCCCACTCCTTCAGCAATGCGCCCCTGTAACGCTGATTGCCGCCCTGAAAAACCTGCTGATGATGCGGTGTGAGCCTGACGGCATCCACGGCTATCTGGTGCCCTTTTGGAGCAATGATAAGGCAAGCGGCCGGTCTGTATTGACCTGCGTGGCTGTACCCTCCGCCCGCGGCCTGATGCGCATGGCCCGCTCCAATGGCGTCACCAATCTCAATATTGGAATTGTGAGAGAGGGGGAGCCATTTTCCTGGGGCCTGGAAGAAGGGAAATTTGCAATGAGCCACATCCCGGAATGGGATGACAGCACGGCGCCCATCAGGGGTTTTTATTGCACCTGGACAGACAAGGACCTCTACCTACACGGGGAACGCATGAGCCTGCGCGCCGTGGAGGAAATCAAGGCCCGCACCAAGTCCCGGAACAAGAAAGGGGAAGTAGTAGGTCCGTGGGTGACTGACTTCGGGCAAATGGGGCTCAAAACGGTCATCAAGCGTGCCTCCAAGCAATGGGATTTGCCCCTCTACATCCAAGAAGCCATGAGCAGCGCCGACGATCAGGAATTTGGAAGCGAAATGCGGAATGTAACCCCGTCCAAGGATGAAAACGAGGAAATAGACCCCTTTAACCCGCCCAAACCGGAGGAAAAACGGCCTACGGCATCGGAGGCATTACCGCCTCCAAATGATGATACCGATGATTTTTTTGGAAGTCTGAAGGAGCAGGAACGTGAGTATGTACCAGCCAATAGAGAGGACTACTAAAGTTATGTTAGACCTTGAAAATATAGTTATTTACGAGGATGTCCCACAACGGAGCGACCTATGGTTTAAATTGCGTTCCGGTCATCTGACCGCCAGCAACTTTGACCGACTGATCACTCCCAAAACCGGGAAGCCGTCAGCCCAGCAGGATGATTTAATCATCGAACTGTGCTGCTCCTGTCTGCGTCCGGATGAAATAACCTTTGAAGGCAATTTTCACACGGATCGCGGGGAAGCCTTGGAACAGGAAGCCCGCGAGCTTTTCGCGACCTTGACCGGCAAAGCGGTAAAAGAAGTTGGATTTATCCGCCGCAAAACGGCCCCTATCGGGTGCAGTCCTGACGGACTTGTTGTTGAAAATCTGGAAGACGGTCTTGATCTTGTGATTGCCGGCCTTGAAATCAAGTGCCCTATCTCCAAGCATCATGCCCGGTATCTGCTGGACGGCGTGCTTCCGGACAAATACAAGCCCCAGGTGCACGGATCCATGGCTGTGACTGGCTTGCGGGCGTGGTATTTCCTTTCCTACTGCCCCGGACTGCGCCCGTTTTTGGTCAAAGTGGAATGGGACGAGTACACCGACCGCATTAAGGCGGCTCTGGACGAATTCGGCCCAAAATACCTTGACGCTTACACTCGGATCATGCCGGCAATCCGCCCGGCAGCAGAAGGGAGGGCGGCATGAACAAGCGCATCTTAGGTCTTGATCTGTCCCTTACCACTACGGGGTGGGCTCTGGTGTGGGATGGTTCCCCGAAATGGGGCGTCATCAAATCCAAGCATAGAAGCGTTAAGCGTCTCTCTGAAATCCGCAATGAGGTACGAGTCATCATCTACCAAGAGCAGCCGTCACTTGCCGTCATTGAGGGCTATTCCTACGGCTCTCACCAAGGCATGGCCGGGCTGGCAGAACTGGGGGGCGTTGTTCGTCTCCTGCTGCTTGACATGGGGGTTCCCTTCATCGTCGTTCAGCCAACTACCAACAAGAAATTTGCCACCGGGAAGGGCAATGCGGAAAAGGATTTGATGCTCAAACGCGTTTTTCAGCATTGGGGCGCGGATATGAACAACAACAACGAGGCGGACGCCTTTGCCTTGGCCCAGTTTGGCCGCTGCTACCTCAACCCGGAAGGCTTTTGCGATTACCAAGTCGCGAGCGTGGAAACCTACAAAAGAAAGGAACTCGGCAAATGAGCCCCGAAGAAAGAGAGAAAAAACGGCGCTGGATGATGGAGTACAACCGCAGGCGGAAAGCCTCTGCCGCCAAAGCCACGCAGCTCGATCTGGACGCCCTCAACGCCATCTACGGCACCCGCTTCCGGCACGGTCAGCAAGTCATAGTTAGAGGACATAGATATACCGTTATCGGTGCAAAATGGGGCGCATGGCTACGGGTGAAGAACGATAAAGGCAAGTTTGGTTGCCGTCCCTATGACGCCTACCCCGTGATCAATCTGTCCGGCACCGTCACTTTTGACGGCTGGACCATGGGGCCAAGCGGAAAACTTAAAATCAAGAAAGGATAAATTAAAATGGAACCCGGATATAAATTTAATTGCAATATTAAAGCTGGAAAAGTTGTGGTTGAATTAAGCATGAAGTATGAAACTGAAGACGTGGAAGAATTAAATCAAATAGCAAGGAATTTCCATATCATAGCTGATTACATGACAGGCATAGCGAATAATTGGCAGAAAGGAGGGGCGGAACAATGAAAAGGAATCCTCATATCATCGTCCAGCAGGTTTGCCTCATGAAGAAAGCCAAAGACGGGAAATACGAAGTCCAGGCCGCGATTGTGCACCACAATGGCATAACGGGCCGCTACCGCATGGGGTACCCCACCAAACGACATGCACGGTGGGCACAGCACCTTATTTGCACGGCAAAGAATGCTTCACGGCTCCGTTGTTTTGACGAATTAAAAGACTTGATTAAAGAGAAAGTAGGCCGGAAATGAAAACGAATTACGATGTTGTTGTTTGGATTGCCACGATAAATAGAGAAACACATCTAATTGAACCGAAAGATGTCTTAATCGCTAAAGGTTTGAGAACAAAACGTTCCGCCCGGAAATACATTGAATTTTATAAGGAAGAATACGACCAGAAAGAAAATATGTATGAAATCCTCGTGTCAGATGGAAAGGAGGCCAGCAATGATTAACATCCTCTTATCCGTCAGGCGGCCTTTCTCCGGCTTTATCCTGGACGGCAAAAAGCCATGGGAACTGCGTAAAAACGCGCCGCGCATCCCCCGCGGGGAACACGTCACGCTCTGGCTCTACGAATCCGGCAAGGACGGAGAGCGGGCGATCATCGGCAAGTGCCGGATGGTCTCCTATGTACGCATGCTTTATATGCCATCCGGGCAAGCCCTGGAACTATTGATCAAAGACGCCTGCGTAACGGAAGAGCACATCCGCGCCTATCTCCCGTTCTACGCCTGGGGCGTCCAAGACCCCGTGAGACTGCCCGCCGCCGTGCCGCTCTCTGCCATCGGTCTGATCCGTCCGCCGCAGTCTTGGCAGTACCTTGCTGACGAGCAGGCGGCGATTTTAGAGCAGGCCACTTGCCGGGATTGCCCTAACTGTAAGTATCATGGCCTTTTGACCAAGCAGAGCCCATGCCGGGATTGTTACCCATACGAGGATCAGCGCCTTTGGGAGCCGAGAAAGGAGGGAGAATGAAAGACTGGACAGGTAACAACCGAACTCTTGGTGCCACGTTGGGCGCATCCTACCTTGCCTCCGGCGAGCGCCCACGGGAAGACTATTACGCCACGCGCCCGGACATGGTGAGGGATTTGCTCAACGCAGGCGCGCCTCTCCGTCAGCGGGTATGGGAACCGGCCTGCGGAGCGGGACATATTGTTAATGTACTGCGAGAACGGGGGCATGAAGTCTGTGCAACCGACATTGTTGACCGTGGATGTCCTGATTCCTGCGTACAAGATTTCTTGTGGGAGTTCGACGATGGCGAGATAGGAGACGTGGATATTATGACCAATCCTCCCTATGCAACCGCCCTTGAATTTGTCGAGCGTGCGCTTGCCTGCGTCAAGGATGGAGCCAATGTCTGGATGCTTCTGCGCCTCCAATTTTTAGAGGGCAAGGCCCGGCGCCGGTTGTTCGACGTTGCCCCCCCCTCCGACGTGTGGGTATTCAGCGAGCGGCGGACCTGCGCCAAAAACGGGGATTTTTCCAAAACCGAAGGCCGAGCCATTGCCTACGCATGGTTCCATTGGATTAAAAACCAACGTAGAGACTGCATTATTAAATGGTTATGAACTACAACCCCCAACTGACGCTTTTTTGATTATGGCCGGAGACTGGATAAAAGTTGAACACACAACACCCGACAAGCCCGAAGTGGTGAAGCTGGCCGACATGCTCGGCATTGATCAAGATGCTGTGGTCGGCAAGCTTCTTCGCCTCTGGATTTGGGCGGATCAACAATCCGTCTCTGGTAACGCTATCACCGTTACAAATTCATTTCTCGATCGTCTCGTATTCTGCCCCGGCTTCGCCGTTGGGCTTGTTAAAGTCGGCTGGTTGAATGGACGCAATGGCCTCCTTTCAATCCCCAATTTTGACCGCCATAATGGCCAAACCGCTAAGAATAGGGCCAATACGAACCGCCGAGTTGCGAATCACCGAAAAGGACGTAACGATGAAACCGTTACAGATGTAACGCCTGAACCGTTACAAAAACCGTTACCAGAGAAGAGAAGAGAAGAGAATAATAATATTGGAGAAAACACAGCCTATTCCCGGCAACGAGCTTTGCCGGAGGATTCCGACAAAGTGAAAGCCTACCTCCAAGCCGAAGCATTGAGGGGCCGTCTGCTTCTCAATGAATCTCAAATCAACGAATTATCAATGCTTTTCTACGCTGATAAAGAGGCTTGCGGATGGGTGGATGCCAAGGGGAACCCCATCAACAACTGGCAAGCCGCCGCATTGGCTTACGCCTTGCGCTATGCCGAAAACCGAAGAGGAACGCCCTCACCATCAACAACCACACCAGGAAGGAGAACTTATGGATATTAATGCATCACGAAATTTGCACAACATGCGGGATATGTTTGGAGACGGGTCTATCGACGCCCTGCTGGACAGGCTTTCGGCCCTCGCATCGGACGACCCCGAACTTGACGCCAAAGTGGAGCAGGAACGGCTCACGCGGGAAGCCATGCAACAGGCCCAGGAAGAATTTCACCTCTTGCTGGCCTCTGGCTTCCCCAAAATGGCCGTTTTGGCTCTGGATAGGGTAAACGATGCAGAAAGCCCGTGGAAAGCCGCCAGAGACCGTTTAGCGGCCCTTGCCCGGAAGTCCGGAGCAATCATTGCGCTTCATGGGCCCTGCGGCACTGGCAAAACTGTGATGGCAACCTCACTTGCCCGCGGCCTGGTGCGGCTCGGAAGGTCCGTCAAATACGTCAAAGCGTATGACTACTGCCTTGATTTGCGGGAGTCCAAGCGGGAAAATGATATTGCCAGGGCGTTCAAGCGTCCTACCTATTTGGTTATTGATGAATTCCACGAGCTCAAGAGATCAGATTTTTCTCAATATTCCGTTGACCGCCTTATCGACAGCCGTCACCAGGACGGAAAAATTACTGTGGTCATTTCCAATCTCATCGGGGAAGACGTCGAGCCGAGTCTTGGTCCTTCCATTACTTCCCGGATGCACATGACAGGCGGCGCTATCCCGTGCGAGTGGCAGTCCTACCGTGAGATCAATTACAACCTCCGGGAATAGCCCTGGAATCTCGTATACCCCCTGGAATCTCGTATAGGGCTATTCATCGGGAAGTCCATGTCGCATAATCATCTCCATAAGCAAAAGCATGGAAGCGGTGGTGTCTGATTTTCCACCGAGCCATTTCCAAACAAGGATATCCGAGACGCGAAGAATCTGGGATGCCTTTTTGACGGCGGATGTTTTGTTAACGAGATGATAGCGGGATTGAACCCATCCAATGAATGCTTGTGCAGAGGTGTCGAGAGTTTTTTTCAGATTGTCATTGGGCCCTTTACTGCCCATGAGACTTTCCATGCGTTCTACTGTTGAGCTTTTCAGCATACTGTTTTCCCTGATCCATCTGGCAACCGTAGCGGGAGAGACTCCGAGCAAATCCGATGCTTGATTGTATATGTCTCTTGGGCGAGTCTTTTCGTATTTTTGGGCTACCCATTGCAAAAAGTTTTCCAATATGCTTTTCCGTGATGGTTGATTTGTGGGGAGGCCGAGAAGAATTTCCTCTGCCCGATCAATGATTTCTTGAGAAGGAGTGGATAAGCCCTTTGCCCAGTAATAGACGGTATTAAAATTTTCTTCCAAGAGCGAAGCGCTTATTCTAGCGGCCTCCTTCATGGATTTGCACCCATGAGCGTTTTTTACCGTTTCAAAAAAGGCCATGATGGAATCATGCCTCCTGCATCTTTCCTTACTGCTTTTTTTCTTATATTCCTCATATCGTTCAGATTTTACAGGGATATACGTGGAAGTCACATATTCGGCAGAGCCGGAGTAGACGTAATGGGCAGGGGGAGGATTTTTCACGATGCGAGCCATGGCCTGAACAACATTTTCGCTAATCGTGTGTTTTTTCATCCGGGCCTTGATCGTATGCTCCGAAACTCCGAGGAAGTCGGCAGCTTTTATCATGGCAGCTTTTAAGGTTTTTGTCCCGTAGGTGATTTTAATCCACTCCACAAATTCTTTCGTAGTCATAGCGGGGAAGGAGGGGCGACGAAAACCGCCCCTAGAGGTTATTTAGCGAGCTTCAACGCGGGAAGCGTCCTGCGTCCAGTTGAGGTTTTCTCCATCAATTTCTTCGCCCGTCATTTGTTCAAAGGTCATGAAGATTTCAACCTTGTTCCCTTCTGCATCATAGCCGGGAGCAGACCATTCTTCCATGTAGCTGCCGTCCTCGTATTTGTCCGCGTAGGAGCCAGGGAAAACCCTGTTGGTGTATTCCATTTGGCGCGTTGCATAGTAAGTCTTGCCTTCAAACTCGTAGCTGCCGAATTCACGTTCAAGAGCGGTCAGGTTGATTTCTTCTCCGTCTTCCGTGGTGATGATTTTGTTATCGTTCATTGTCTTGTTCTTTCTAGTTTTGTTGTTTGGATTATGTCTTCGTTCGGTCCCTTACCTCCCGTCAACAAAATTAAGTTACTATAAAATTTATAGTAACGCAAGAGAAAAAATGAAAAAAGTTATCATTCCGTTTTTGCTTGCGGCCTGGCGCAGAATATGAGAGAAGGGATTCGTTCTTTCTAGGAACACGTCAGCCCTCCGGGGCTGTGGATTAAAACGATCACAAGATCAGCACGAGCGGAAACGCTCATTCCCTTAAAAAGGGCGGTCCTTCGGGGCTGCCCTTTTTTATTCCCCCGGCAACGCAGGAACGGCAAGTACCCGCCATCCGGCGCCGCTGCCATGTCCGCATTTACGGAAGCGTGCTGCCGCGCAAGTCAAGAGTCCGTACACTCTTTTTCCCTCTTCTTCCCCGTATCGGTCTATCATGTAGACCTTGAGATTCCGGGCCGTGACTTTCTCCCCATCCGGGGATTCAAGGCACCATATCTTTGCATGGCAATTTGTTTCAAATTTCCCTGTTCTGGGGTGCTTTCTGGGGCCGGGAACCCCCCGGTGCTGGCAAGCCTCCTGGAAGGCTTCTGACGTGATTTTCCGCCCCTTTTGGGCGGCATTCGCGCAAGGATAAGAGCAATGTTTCCGCCGGAAGAGTTTTTTAGCTCGGAATTCCTTTCCGCACACGGGACACGTGAGAGTTTCCCAAGCAGTAGCATAGTGTGCCTTGAGGCAGGCGCGGGAGCAGTACACTCTTTCCCTCGCTCCGTAGCGCGGCGGAACATCCTTGCCGCATATAGGACACTTTTTCACAAAATCTGTATATGTGAGAGGGTCAGATTTGTCAATGGGCCCAGAAAGGAATGAACAAACAGAGTGCTTGATTTGTTAGCTACTTGTCCTCTAGAGTAGACCCGCAGGAAAAAGAAGCAATCACCTACCGCCAACAAGAAAATAGGACGGCCCAGCCTCTATACGGAGGCATTAGCCGCCGAGATAGCCTCTCGCTTAGCCAACGGGGAAACGATGAAGTCCATTTGCTCGGACGATCACATGCCGGAGGTTTTAACTGTCTGGAGATGGAGGCACGAACGGGAAGAGTTTTGTAAACTCATTCAACGCGCGAGGGAAGCGCAGTCGGAAGCCATGCTCGACGAGTGTCAGTCTTTGTCAGATGCCGCTGCCCAGGTTGCTCTCGACCCCGAATGCGGATCCGCCTCCGTCGCCGCCAAGAAGCTCGCCATTGAAACGCGGCTGAAAGTGGCCGCCCGCTTCGCCCCGGAGAAATTCGGCGACCGAGTCCGGCAGGATGTAGCGGGCGTTCCCGGCTCGCCATTAGAACGCAAAATCACCCTGGACCCCGAGCAGCTGGCCCAGCTCCAGGAAGACGAGAAGACCGCGCTCGAAACCATTACCGGCAAGCTCAACCCGTAGTACCGCAGGCCCTACCTTCCCGTCAGCTTCTTCTTGCGTCACATCCTCCGCCTGGATCCCTATCCCTGGCAGGTAGAGGCCATCAAGGCGCTATCCCTCGGCAAGATTGCCCTGGGAGGAAAAAGCGTGGCTTTGGTAGCCCCTAACGGGTCGGGCAAGACAAGCAACTGCATTGCGCCGGCCATCCTGTACTTTCTCACCTGTTTTCCGCGGGGACAGGTTCCTGTCACGTCCTCGTCCTGGATGCAAGTGGAAAAGCAGCTCTTTCCCGCGCTGCGCCGCTACATGGACAACCCCTTCTTTGCAGGCTGGACCTTCAATAAGACGGAAATCCGCACGCCCGAAGGCGGCTTTGCCGTGGGATTCTCCACCGACAACGCCGGACGCGCGGAAGGATGGCACCCGAAAATATCGCCCGACGTGGACCCGGTCTTTTACGTCCTCGACGAAGCCAAGACCATCCCGGACCCCATCTTTACCGCGGTTTCCCGCTGCACGCTCTTTCATGCGTTCATCACATCGTCACCTGGAGCTGACTCCGGCACCTTCTACGACTGCTTCCACAAAAATTCCTCCCTCTACTACAAAATCCGGGTCAAATACGAGGACTGTCCTCATATTGAGATCAACGACCCGGGCAAGGCCGCCCGCATCAAAAAAGAATACGGAGAGCAATCCTCTTTCTACCGCTCCGCCATCCTCGGAGAATTCACGGACCTAGACGGACAGTCCGTCATTTCCCGCCGCTCCCTTATGGAGCTGTTCAATAACCCGCCTCCCTTTTTGGACACCGGGGAGACCTGCGGCGGCTTTGACTTCGCCGCCGGCGGAGACGAAAACGTCTTTGCTGCCGGGCACGGCAACCGATTCTTCATTGCTGATCACTGGGCAGACCCGGACACCGTCGGAGCGCGCGGACGGTTCCGCCGCAAGGCCGCCGAACTCGGCATTCCAGCCGACCGCATTTTCGCGGATGGAGACGGCCTTGGACTCCCCCTCATTGACGACTTCCGCGCCGAGGGCTTCCCGGTGCACTCCTACCGGGGCGGATTTCCCGCCGACGATACACAGGCCTTTGTCAACCTCCGCGCCCAGGCATGGAGAGCATTGGCACGTGCGATCGAGGAAAAAGAGCTCATCCTCGACATTGATGAGGACACCATTGAGCAGCTTGTCGCGCCGCGCTTCCAGACGGACGCAATTGGCCGCGTCAAAATCGAGAGTAAGGAGGACATGGCGAAGCGCGGCGTCCGCTCTCCCGACCGTGCTGATGCGCTCGTCATGGCCTGGCACGCGCGCCGGCACAGCGGGCTTGTCCGGGAGCTTGGAGCGTGGTATGCCAGACATCCGGCACAAAAACGCGCTATCGGCAGATATTAGGGTTGACAATATATCAACATATCTATATGTGTTGATGTATATTCAACCGCAGGGTGGTGAAACGGTATCATATGAGGTTCCTGTCCTCATGTCGGAGGTCCAACTCCTCCCCCTGCAACCAACCTTTTCCTTTCCTCCCGCCGCAGGTTTAACGCCGTCCGAAATATCCTCAACGCCCCGAAGCTGGTCGCCCAACAGGAGACCAGAATCAAGGAACTGGAAACAGACCTCGCCCGGCAAGCCTTGACGGACCGGAGCCGCACTCCTGGCCGCCCTCAATGGTTTGAATACTGGGACCCTCTTCAGGGTGCCGGCTTGCAAACACTCGTTGACGCAAGAAATGAAGCACGGCGTGGAGCTTTTGCACGCCAGATGCTCATCTGGGACGAGGTTATCTACTCGGACGGACTTCTGGGCATGCTCTACTCCCGGTTAATTGAAAGCGTCTCTATGCAAGGCTGGAAGATTGATGCAGCCAACGACAGCCGGGAAGCCCAGCAGCAGAAAAAGGACCTGGAAGAATTCTACAACTCCGTCAACGGTCTTCAACAGGCCTTCGGACATCTGGCCTCTGCTCTGTTCTATGGCTATGCCCATCTCCAATATATTGAGGATGCCTGGGGCCGGAGGTTTGAATTCATTCCCCAGCGTTACTGGGTGCGGCCCGGGGAACTTAATGAGTGGCAATTCAACCCCCACTGTTATATCGGCGTCGATACCGGGGAAAGTGTAGAAGACGAAACTCTCGTTGTAATGGAGCACCGTTACCCCATCCTGTTCTCGGCTTCCCGCGCATCCTTTGAGCGCAACCACGCCAAGATGGTGTGGGACAACCATATGGACCGCTACGGCTCCGCCCCGGCTATTATCACAGCTCCCCAAAAAGCAAGCGCCGCTGTCATGGACGCGCTTGAGCGCGCCTGCGAAGAACTCAAGTCCGGCGCATCCGTCGTCCTGCCTCCCGGCTGTACGGCGGAACCCCTCAAGGCATCCTCCATCAACGAAAACTACTTCCTATCCCGCATCAACATGGCCGACAAGGATCAGGTGCGGTTTGTGATGGCAGGAACCTTGACTGTCCTGAACGAATCGGGTTCCGGCACGCTGGCCGGGTCTGCCCATACGGACAGCTGGAACTCGGTGGTCTCCGCCGTGTGCTCCAAGGTAGCGGAAGCTTTTAACTCCTCTATTAGCCCGATGGTGCTGGGAGACGGCGAACCGCTGGCCCGCCTCCAAATCACCTTTGATACCGTCCAAACGCCTCTGCAGAAGGCCGAGGAAATTGCCGCTCTTGCGGATGGAGGCGTCCGTCCCGAGAAAACCGAAATCGAGGAAAAGATCGGCATGTCCATCGAAGACACGAGGGAAACCGCTCCCGCAGCGGCTGCCGTCAACCGGGAGCCGGAAGGCACATACATCCCCGCCGACGCTTACGAGCAGCTGCAGCAGCTCATTTATACCGGGCTCATGAAAGGATTTAGCGATGATCAGTACCAAACAAATCAATGACCTGTCCAATCCCGCCAACGGCTGGTTCCACGTCGAGAAAAGCGGAGATCATGAGGTCGACTACGGCGAGGGGCCTGCGGTGCTCCGCATCGACGAGCAGGCGATCAAGTCCATGGTGGACGAATTCAACTCCCGCACCTTTGACGGGCCCGGCATGCTCATTGACGGCGACCACTTGAGCCATGACCTTTCACGCGACACTCGCGCTCTCGGATGGCTCAAGCGGCTGGACACCTACCGCGATCCTTCCGGCGCGTTGGAGTTGTACGGCTTCATCGAATGGACGCCACGCGGGCAGCAAATGTTGGCCGACAAAGAATATACGCAATCCTCCACTGAATATGGAGAGGGCATGACCTTCGAGGGCGGCATTTACCGCCCCGCCAAGCTGACAGGCTTCGCCCTGACCAACCGTCCCCGAATTAAGGGAAAGCGCCCTCTGGTCAACCGACAGACTTCCCCCGCCTCCACGGAGACCGGGGGCGAACAACAAAGCCCCGAACAGGGGGAAAACAACCCAGAAACCAATATGGAAAACGACGATAGAGAATATCCGTCCAAGGAAATGGACAAGGCCCAGCGGGCCCTGTTTGATTCCCTGCTTGACAAGCTGGATGTCGAATTTGACGGCACCGACGACATGAGCAGGGATATCCTCGGACGCCTCGATGAACTGCTCTCGCTGGAAAAGCGGGAGAAAGACCACGTGAACGCCGAAGTGGACGACGCCGTCAGCACGTATGAAAACGAGCTGGACGAGGAAGAACGCAAGGAATTCACGGAAGAACGCCGGGAAGAGCTGAAAAACTCTCTCCGGGAAAGCCCCGCCGCACTGGGCGCCTTTGTCAAGGCTCTCAATCGGTCCGCGAAGTCAAAGCCGTCGCATGACGTTGTTGACGAAAGCCGCCGCAATCCAGTTGGAAGAACGTCCTTGAACCGGCGTGCCAACCAGACACCTCCCAATCCGTTCCGCAAGAAGGAATCCATTGACGGATTCACCAACCGCGTGGACGAATTGATGAAGGGCGGCATGAAGCGCTACGACGCCTGTCAGAAAGCCACTGAAGAAGGCTACATTGTAACCTCCGAACGATAATCTCCAACCTGATACAAAACAATGCCATCACTCAACGTAACCCAGAAAAGCGCCATCGTCTATTTCAACACCCCGGAGGGTGTTGACCTATGCGGCAAGGAAGGAACCGTCGTGGAGCTGACAGCCAACCCGGACATTCCCGAGTTTGTCGGCACGCCGCTGACCGCCATTCCCACGCAGACGCAGCTGCTCGGCGTAGTCCTGCAAGGGCAGCCCAACCAAGGAACCTGCGTCGCCGCCCTCGTCGGCATGTACGCCGGCTTGATCAAGGCGGCTCTTTCCGACACGCCGGGCACGATCAATGCCGGAACGCCCGTCACCATCACGGCCAACGGAACATGGAAAGCCGCCGCCAGCGGAGAAACTGTCTATGCCCGCGTGATCCACGCCCAGTGGGAACAGGGCATGGTGGAAATCGGATTCGTCCCCTCCTACCAGGTCGCAGCTGCGTAGCATCAACACTAATCAATAGAAAGACAAAGAACAAGGGCTACTCCATTTTGCTCAGCCGTCCAGTTCACCGATGTTCTGACCGCTTATTCTGCGGGTTCCGGAAACACCGAAGAGAACTCCATTATCAGCCGCATTGCGCCGATCGTCCCGGTTTACGACCTCAATTTCCAGTACAAGGTCTGGGACACGGAATCTGCCTTTACGGCCCAGCCGATCCAGGTGGGACCGGGCGAACCTCCCCGCCAGACCGTCCTGCGCGGCAGGAACGAAACCGACACCCTTCAGGGGTACGGCTTAACCTTGCCGATTCCGGACGCCTTGCTGGGCGTCAACCGCGAAAAGGCGCAGGCTATCACCCTGGCGGAATACAAGCTCATCGAATCACAGTTTGTGACCTCGTATGAATATGAACGTGCCAAGCTCATCACCAGCCAGTTGCCTGCCGCAGCCGGTTACGGGGACTGGGCCAACGAACAGAAGAATCCGCTGACGGATCTGGATAATGCCATCCTGTCCATCAATGCGGCGACTGGACACATGCCTAACACCATCGTCTTTGGCATCAACGCCTGGCAGCTCCTGCGAGCCAACCCCATTGCCAGACAGGTGGTGTCATTCAACAGTGTCGGCCTCTTCAACGAAGACCTGCTCCGCAATGCGCTGATTCGGCCTATCAGGGATATTTACATCGCAGCCATGCCCTACCGCGACGCTTCCGGCGACGCCAAGACCATCATGGAGAACGAAGTCTATGTCCTGTACAAGGAAGACTCCCCGACGCAGTTCGACGCCTCTGCCATCAAGACGTTTGGTTTGTCCGGCAAGCTCCGCCGCGAAGTCATCACGGAATACAAGCCGACGCCCGCTTTGACGCTGGTAACCAACCGCGTCTACTCGCTGACCAAGCTGACCAACCCGTCCGCCATCGTCCGCATCGACGCGACGGCCACGGCTTAACCCACCCAACCCGCCTCCATCATGTCCGCCTTTCCCGCCTGGTCCACCATCACTACGGATGAAGCCGACCGACTCCTCGGCCTCAACACTGCGGAGCGCAACGCCCTGGTGAAAGCCGGGGAGTTGCGCAGCCTGGACTACCGGGACGTCATGATGGAGGCGGTCAACGATGTCTGCATGACCATCCGCGGGGCGCTGGCCAACAACCTCGCCCTGCGGCAATCGCTGCAGAACAGCGGGATGTACGACATCCCGCAGAGCATGCGCTCCCTGGCGTGGCCGCTGATCATCCGGCAGCTCTACCTGCGCTACCAGATCAACCTGACCGAAACGCGCCAGAAGGCAGCCGAATCGGCTGATGAGATGTTGTCCCGCTATGCACGCGGGGAAATGCTGCCGGAAAGCGTGGACGGCTCCGCACCCGCGGATCCCGCCTACATGATGCCGCGCTACACGCGCCGTCCCTGGTTCAATCCCATGAGAAGCACCTACCGATGATGACCGCCGCCCAGATGGAGATGATCGCCAACGACTACGCCGAGCGCGCCTTTTTCGTGTCCGGGGTGGAACCCGGCGTCATCCTGTCCGACTTTGAGGATAAGGCCGGCAAGGTCGCCACCGGCGCCTTGAGCTACGAGGAAGCGCAGCAGGCCATCCGTGAAACCCTGCGCCAGCAAGGCTATCGTCCTCCGGAGACAGGGCAGGGCGGCATTCAGGATTTGTCCTCCTGGCTCCGCATCCAGGTCGTCATGGAAACCAACGCGGCCATGGCCCACGGGTATCGGAACTGGTACAACTGGACACAGGACGACAGTACGGCCGCCTTCAAATTTTACCGCTCCCAGGGCCGGGAAGATCCCCGCTACTGGGCCGAACGCTGGAACCGGGCAAGGTCAGGCCTGGAAAAAGAAGCCACGGAGGCAGTCTCCTCCGGCTTTATCCGCGGCGAAACCGTCGGCTATGCTCTGGCGTCCTCTGAGATATGGATTCGCCTCTCGCGCTTCGGAACGCCTTATCCTCCCTTCGATTACCTTTCCGGCATGAACATTGCCCCCATCGGGGCCGAGGAAGCCCGCGCGGCCGGCCTGGACGTCTCCCGCGTCCGTCCCGCTCCCGCCAGCTTCAACGCCACGCTGGAAAGCAATGCCGTCGGCATCACGAACGCCAACGCGGACAAGATCCGCCGCGTCCTGAAGGATGCCGTGCGCGTCGAGAAAGAGAAAGAAGGCAATACCACCTTTGCCTATACCGACCCGAACGGCACGCGCCCTTATACGGACGCGGAGCTGGCGGAGATTCTGGCCGGGGATTTCCCGGAAGAAATCCCCTTGCGCCAAGCTCAGGCGTTCCGCTTGGCGGCGGCCGGCGGCGCCGTGGCCGGAACGCTGGCATCACTTTACCTCGATCGCCTGCTGGACCGTCTGGCTTCCGAGCCGGAAGGCGTCTGGTACGCACGGCCCGCGGACATGGCCTCCGCGTCCTCCCTCCAGTATATTCCTGTTTCCCAGAAGGAAGAGGGAGAATTCACCTATCCCATTACATCCGGGCACGTCAGGAAAGTGGAAGACGTCGCCGGAGCACTCAACGTGGAACTGCCAGCCCCTTATGTTTTACCTGTCAAATGGCTGTAACCGTCCACATCGACCAATCCGCGATTGACCGCGCGTTTGCCGACATGGCGCCGTCCGCCGCCCTGCACAAGACCGCCATCCGCAAGGCGGGCGTTGCCCTCAGTCTGATGATTCAGCAGACCTTGCGCCAGCAGGGCAAGGACTACTACGACGCCGCGGCGGACGCCACCAGCATGGAAGAAACCGCCGAAGGAGTCAGCGTCTCCATTGCCTGGCGCGGCATCGGCCTGCACTGGATAGGCACGCAGGGCTACCTGGGCGGCCCGCTGCGGCCCACCGGACGCACTTCGGAAGTCACCGGCAAGCCGATTCAGAACCTCGCCATCCCCACCATCAACGCGCCACGAGGGCATGGAGGGACCCGAAGCATTTACAGCGCAGGCTTCCGCAAAGAGGACTTGCAATTCATCCCCTCCAAAAACGGAGGACGGAATGGAAATGTAACCGGTGTCCTGATTCTCAAGACGGCCCAGTCCTCCACCGGGAAGAAAGCGGCCCGCAAGCTTTTCAGCAAAGGAACGAAAACAGGAGACGTCCTCTATATCCTGTGCCGGGAAGTAACGATTGCTCCTACTCCTGGCATCCTGCCGACGATGGACCAAATGGCGCAGCGCGCCGCGGAAACATACCTCACCCAAATCGGAAACGAATCATGATCCCCTCCATTGACCAGACCATGAGCTGCCGCATCATTGAGCGGCTCAAAAGCAGCAAGGAATTGAGCTGCCACATCTTTGACGCGCCCTTTGATCCGGAGTATGCCGCCAATGACATCATCATGTCTGCAATGGGGAATAACGGCGTGGTGCTGGTGTGTCCCGGGGATGCGGATGAATACCAGGACGGACACGGGCAGACGGCGGAACCTACCATGTGGAGGCAGTATTTCATTATTGTAGCCATCTATCACAACGCTGCCCTGTTCCCGGAGGAATGCCTGACGCCGGCCTACTATTTGCGCGCCGTGGGCGACGTGATTGAGCATGCCCTGTGGAACTGGAATCCACTTCCGTTTCCCGCGCCCGCCATGATGAAGCCCAAGATCAAGGGGCGCTTTGCCTCTTCCGGGATTATCGACGGAGAGAAGAGGCAAATGAACGTCTTGACCGTGGACTACCGCGTCCCGATCAATATCAACATACGAACCAAAACGGAATTCCATGAGCAGAACGCCAAAAAATAAACAGCAAAAAGACCAGGGGGATCACCAGGACAAGGTGACCGTCCGCGTCGTCAGCACGAAAACAGAACTGGATGGAGGGCTGGTCATCAGCCTCTTCATGAAAACCGATACCCTGGAACTTCCCGCGCCCGTCGCGGAAGCTCTGAAAACCCTCAACCTGGTTGAACTCAAATGAGCAAAGCAAATACCTCCAACACAGAACCGGACAAGAAGACGGAGCAGGCCGCCGTCATCGACACCAACGTCATTATCCTGAAAAAAACCAGGGTAGGAAACTCCATATTCTTGCCAAAAGCCAGAATATCTGTTACGAAGGCTTTAGCTGAAAAGCTGGAGGCCGACGGCAAGGCAACCATCGTTTATTAAACCCATTCAAGCATCAGGCCTAATACTTACGACCCTACTTACAGCAATCGCAATGTGACTCCGCAGATTACGGGCGTCCTGGCGATTTTTCTCCCTGACGGCATCAAGGTGACCGAGGAAGGCGGCGCCTCCTACGTTACCGGACCCTATCAGTTCCCGGAGCCTCCTACCGCGCCCCCCGTCGATCCGACGGCTGGCCCCGAATTTCCCTGGGTGAGCTTTGGCTTGCTGGGAGCCTTCCAATCCGTAGCTACGCAGGTGGAAGGAGAAGTGACGCGCTTCTACGGTGGAGCTCTAGGCTACCGTGTTCAGCGCAAAAACACCACTACCGGCAAGCGCATGACCTTCACGACGCCGGATATGTCCCCGGAATACTTCCAGCTCTCTTTTGCGCTGGGCGCAGCCCCGGCCAACGGCAAGGAAGCCGTCGCCATCGGGCACGGCGGCGACAATAAAATAGAAGGCTACCTGCAACTGTGGTATCAGAACGATATTGGCGAGATATTCCTTACCTACATCGGGCATGGCGCCTTGCGTCTCCTGCAGGATCCGGAACACACAACCGCGGTGGCGTCCGCACAGTTTGAATTTGAGATGGATTACAAGGGTCAGTACCAGGCCACGCCGTCCAATATTCAGGATGTGACGACGACGCCCGCTTCCTGACATACCAACCCAAGGGGCGCAAAAGCGCCCCGCAACCCTTTTTCTTCCGCTTCAGGCAACAGGCAGGCAAATATGATATCCGAACAGTCACGGGGCTCAACCAGTCACTGGTAGTGCGCGTGGTGGATTTCCAGGGGGATCCCGTCGATATGGGCGGCATCACCCTGCGCGGAGCCGTTCGCCTCAAGACGGGTATCGCCGAGTTCGGCTTTTCCCGTGACGACGAGGGCAACGGCGTGATTTCGTGGGCCTCGGTGCCCGCGGGCATGTGGTCCTACGATGTCTTCATGGATGACGGAAACGAGGAAAGCCCGCTTCTCTACGGATGCTTTGTTTCTTCGGGCCGGGTGACGCCGGACTTGCCGGACGAGCAGCAGGCGGTAGCGGGTGCGGTCGTCGTGCAGCTGCCGGAAGGAAGCGGATGCGTGCAGGTGGTGCTTGATAATGCGTCAAGCGCCGCCTGGTACGCGGAGCAGGCCAAGAAGTACGCCGAGAATTTCAATCTTTCGGTGGACCGGGTCACTACCGGCGAACCTGGCACTCCTGCCGCAGCGGAAGCCGTGAAAGGCACGGAAGCGGGTTCTTATCTGTTGTCGTTCACTATCCCCAAAGGAGACGCCGGACCCGAAGGCCCACCAGGCCCACAGGGGGAACCGGGCGAAACCGGCCCCGAAGGCCCTCAGGGTCCCAGGGGTGACGCAGGGCCTCAAGGCCCTCAGGGAACTACCGGAGAGCAGGGACCAAAAGGCGACATTGGAGAAACCGGACCGCAGGGTCCTGCCGGCCCGCAAGGATCCGAGGGACCGGAGGGTCCCCAAGGGCCCCGTGGCGAGAAAGGAGATACCGGGGATGTTAATCCGGACGGTTCTTATAACTGGACGCAGCCGCAGACCTACGACGCCACGATCACCGCAATCGAAGGAGTCCGTGTGCCGCTGCCCGCCACAGGGCAGAATGCCATTTCCTATGAGGGGATGATAACCATGACGGCTGCCGGCCAATGGAGCCGCACCAACTATTTTCTGGAATCCGTCATTCCGTCATGGGTGACTGCCTTGGTGGAAGCCCAGTCGTTGAACACAAGCTACGCAATTGCTACCGCTAACGCCTCTCTAAAAAAGGGAGTATTTAATAACGACTTGTGCGATATGGTATTAACCATGACGGCGGCAGGGGGTGTTTCTGTTATCGGCAAATCCACGGGATCATGGAAATTTGCCAATTACATGGGCAACAATAGAAATAACGAATATGCTGCCGCTTGCGTCTGGCGGATACTTGGCTCCGACAAGGTGTCGGTTCTCTTGGGCAGCACTGCCCAGGGGTACGCTACGACTACCGATCCGCTGGCGTCCTGCTATGCACATCCTGTGCACTGGGTGGATTATGCCTGGGATAATGCAAATTACAGGTATCCGCAAAACAATACAGTCAATGGAGCGAGAGGGGGCGACAATGTACCGGCGTATCAGATCACTACCTACCCTATGGGGTATCTGGGAAGCAATAAGTCGGCCTTGATAAGAGGAACGTTTTATGGACCCCTCAAGGTAGATTCCCATTATGTTTGGGCATTGGCTCCGGCTTTTACCTACGTCTCCGCGGCCATAGAGCCGCCCAACCCCGATGACCAGGAGATTTACAATCGCTGGGCTTTGTTTGTGGACAAGCAATATGTAATGGATATGGCTTCCTCCTTTTGGGGCGCCGGCAACACAGCATGCCTTACAACCAAATTCAAGGCGCACGAAGTCAGCGGGACTTATCAGGCGGGCCTCCGGATGGGAGGAATGAGGATAGACAATGCACCCTCACTGGGCATAACCAACTCCTGGGTCCTCATGAAGGACACGGTAATGGAGGGCGTGACACCTAAACCAGTTCCAGAAGTAACGGCTTCTGCTCAGGAAGTTCCGGCCTCTGGCGGCGAGGTGACATTGACGGCGTCTTCCACCCTCTCCGAGGCTATCTATGTGCTAAACGATACCATGTGCGGACATGACCCCGCCGCTGTGTGGTGCACGCAATCCTCTGAAGAAATAGGGTCCGGCGGCGGCCAGGTTGTCCTGACGCTGGCGGCAAACACGACTGGACAACCGCGGCAGGTGTGGGCGTTTGTCGGCCACCATTACGCCGAGGCCGCCGTTGTAGAAATCAACCAATTAGCGCAATAACACCATGCAAGAGATACATTTACAGTTCCCTAAGCCCGGACAGTGGAACGAATTTGTTATGACCGCCAGATTTCCCGACAATAACGGCTTTGTACTCTCCCTCTGCTATACACAAGCGGATATACCCGCCGACCAAGCCCCGGCCTTGAAAGCAGCGGTGGCCGCGATCGCCGGCATGGACGAGGACTGGCAAGCGGTGCAGGTTTGGGTGCGGTGCAACTGGGTATTCCAGGCGCCGACTGGAGATGCAGACAATTACCAGTCCACAGAGGCGGTGATCCTTACGGTTGAGGCCGTCAATGCGGATGGTGGGCGCCGGACATTCACGGCTTCGGACTACCCGGAATTCATCATCACGGATTCCGCCGCCGTGGCGTTTTTCAAATACTTCACAACTACTAACCAATAACAACATAATCAAATGACTACTAATAATCAATGCAATCACGCCTTGGAAATTGCCAAGAATTTCTATTATGAATTCAAGGCTGCAAAATCGACCGCAGAAACGGAAGAAGAACCTGCCGTTTTTTGGGATGATCTCACACCAGCCGAGAAACACGGCTGGTTGTCCGTCGCTGAACAGGCCATCCCGATCATAGCCACGCACGCGCTGAATGACGTGAAAGAATATCTCGGCATCAAGGCTTCCGGGGCTTCCACCTGGTGGAAAAAGGCTCTCCTGGCTTTGGCTTCCGCCGCTGTGGGGATGCTCGGCTTATCTCTCTTCCAGGGCTGCGGGCACTCCGTAGACGTGACGCCAGGACGCACCGAGGTATGCAAGGACGGATCCTGTCTTGTCATTGAGCAGGGGCATATCTCCTATTCCCAGGCCCAGCCCAAGACGGAAGTTGAGCCCGTGGTGCAGGTAATCCCCAGCAAAAAATAACCATGTGCAAACTCTCCGAAGTACCGGCGCGTTTCCTGGATTTTGCCAAGGCTTCACCCATGCTTTCCTGCGTCATGCTGTCGTTGGTCATTTGCGGCGGGGCGTGCTGGTACATCGGAGATGTCATGGGACATCACAACGACCGACTTTGCGATCTGATGACGATGCAGACGCAGGCCCAGGTAGAGACGGCAAAGGCTATTCAGCTTCTTGCCGTCAGAATAGAGAATATCGAGCGGAAGCTTGAAAAATAGTCAACTGTAAAGTTTTTCTTACAAGTTCATACATATTAATAACCAATCAATTAAAGGAGAATACCCAGGAAAATAGCCATTGATATAGGCCATGCCAACAACACCGGAGCCCGTGGAAACGGGTTTGAAGAACACGCCGTAGCAGCGACGATTGCGGAACGCCTCGCGCCTATGCTCAGAAAGCTGGGCGCCCAGGTGGATGTAATTGACTTTCCGACCCGGAACAACACGGACGACCTGAACGCCACCATCAAGGCCGCCAACGAAGGCGGCTACGACTTCGGGATTTCCCTGCATTGTGACTCATCGGATAATGTGCAAGCTCACGGCGCCCATGTGTGCTTCTATCCCGGGAGCGTTAAGGGAAGCCGGCTTGCCATGTGCATCGCGGAACCTCTTGCCCGGCTGCTCCCCGGACGAGCTAACACCGTGCAGTCCCGTCCGGGGCTGGCCGTCCTGAAAAGGACGCGCTGCCCGTGGGTGCTGTGCGAATGCGGCTTTATCACCAATCCTGAAAACGCCACTCTTATGAAGGACCATCCCGAAGCCATTGCGGAAGCCATTGCGGAAGGAGTGAAGGCCTATTCCAAGCTGTAGACGATCATGATCTATGAGGCCCCATACTCCGCATGGTACGTTTCCGGAGCCGGAAACACGCTCCAACTCCTCAACCTCTGGGATGCCACGCCGGAGCCTCCCCGGTTCGGCGGAGACATAGAAGTCTTTGAAACGTCCCTGGTGGACGGCACGAGGGCTTTTGCGGAAGGATTGGGGTCTGCTATAGAACACCGCACCTTTGCCTTTTACCGCTGGTTTAAGGACTACGAAGAAATGGCCAGGTATCAGGAAAACCTGGCTGTCTGGATGGCAACCAACCAGAACGGCACTCTGTACATGCAGTTTGCCGATCAGCCTCAATGGAGATTCACGTCCGTCCTTGCCGGCTACCAATTTGAAACGGAGAACTTCATTCCTCCTCCGTCGCCGGAAGACGGTTATTTGTGTCTGCTGGTATCCATCAACATGACGCTCACGGACCGGGTTCCCGACAATTCAGCCTGGGTGTTCTCCGTGACTCCTTCCTCGGTTTCCGTCCCGGCTGCCGGCGGACAATATGCGTTCTCCGTCGTCTCCTACTTCAACCCGGGCGAAATCGGGCAGGGCTGGAAAGCCTTTGAGAACGACGGCATCTCCATCTCCAACATCATCAACGGTAACAATGGCTCCTTCCGGGTTACAGTGCCCCCCAACGAAACTACGGAAGAAAAAAGCATTTATCTGACAGTTTCCCAGGACGGAACCGGAATCGCTCCTCTCATTGAGGTCATCCAGGCGGCAGGCACGCCCCAGGAGAAAACGGTAGGCTCTCCCGTCTTCCTGGAAGGAGACCCTGCCAAGATTGCAGCCTTGGGAACGTTTAACTGGCGGCAATACCGGATGAAGTGGGGAGAACAGATAGACGGTGATCCGCCGCCGGCAGCCTCCATCAAATCCGTCACCGTGGCCCGCGGGAGCGCCAACAACATCAGCGCTGCCCTTTCGCTGTACGTCCTCAATGAGGATGGGTCCACCACAACGCTGCTGGCTACCAGCAACGCCGCGGTTAATGACGCCGCCAGCCAGCAGGCGACGTTCACCTTTCCGACGCCGCCCAAGGTGGAAGCCGGGATGCAGCTCATCTTCCAGCCCGGCGCCGTCGTATACACCAAAATTGAGAATATCACGGCATACGATTGGGGCGGCGTTGCCTATCAGCCTTATCCGGCTGCAATCACCACGCCTGCCGTGATGCCGGCCATGTCGCTGGACGTCGAATACATCGGATAACAACACCTTTTTAACATACCACCAATCATGACTGACCAATCCACTCAACCTGAAAACGGCATGGAACGGCTTTTCGGAGAATTTGCCGAAGCCTGCCTCAAGAACCCCTCCCTGGACCAGGCGACGCGAGCCTTGCGGGAAAGCGTCTTTGCCGCTGCCGGACAAGCCGGCGTCAACCCCTCCGAAGCCTTCGGCATCATCTTCCGGGATATGATGATGCTTGAATACTTCCAAAAACGCGTGGACGACGCCCGCGCTAGCCTCGCGGACGGGAAGCTGCCTGCTTTCGCCCTCGAAGAAGCCAACACTCAACGATAACCCCCCCCACCAATATCACCATGGCTACCAAGAAAGAAATCGAAATCAACCTCAAGTCCACGCTGGACGGAAAAGGCGTGGAAGAAGCAAAGCAGAAGATTGACTCCCTGAATAAATCCACAGACCAGCTCGACAAAGGCAGTCAAAAGGCAACCAAGAGCATCAAGAACATGGGGCAAAGCACCTTACAGGCGGCCTACTTCTTCGATGACCTGCAATACGGCATCAAGGGCATCCTGAACAATATTCCGGGCCTTGTAATAGGCTTCGGCGGCGGCGCTGGCCTGGCCGGCGCTCTCTCCCTTGCCACGCTTGCAGGCGCGAAGCTCTACGAGTGGCTTTCCTCGACGGAAGAGAAGTCAGTTGATTTGACTAAAAAACTTGAAGAAGAAAGAGAGGCTTTCAAAAAGTTAAAAGAAGAAGTTGGTGAAATTTCTCGGCAAAACAACAATGAACAAATATTACGGGCGGCAATAGATAGTGCAAAAAAAATAGCTGATTATCGTAAAGAAGAAGCTAACGCATTAAAATATTCTTTGGATTATCGTAAAGAGTTGATTGCTTTAGAATCTGGAATTAATGATGATGAAGCAGAGATCGCCCGCCTAAAAGTAGAGGAAGATTTTGCTAATGGGAAATTAGGTGAAGGCGCCGAGGCTGAGCGTCGAAGAGCTCGCTTGTTAGAAGGCATCGAATTAGATAGCCGCGCAAGAAGGAGAAATGAAAGAGAAGAATCAGCAAAATTAGATGTGTCCGACGCAGTCAATAAGAGAATTGATGCAGCTCGTACCGCAAGAGAAGCCCAAGAGTCACTCCAAAATGCAAAATCTAATTCTTACGATATCATGTCTCTTGAAGAAAGAAGGGCGTCAGAAGTTTCTTTAAGTGAAATGAGAAAATCTTTAACAAATGATTTATATGAAGCTTTAAAATCGTATAGAGATAAAGAAAGAGATTCCGGAGCCTTACGATATAGGAATGTAAGTGATAAATCTATTTATGATACAGCTAATGAGTTTGTAAATGGAGAAGAAATTTCAAATAAATTGGTGTATGCATTGCTCGATAAATACCGACCTAGCGACGCAGAATCTAGAAGAGCAAAAATATTTGATATTCAAGGAAACATAGAGAGAAGTGACATTTCTCTTCAGGATAAAGGTTTTAATTTGGGTGATATGACTTTTGGAGATGGAGGTTATTTGAATGCCTATAAATCTTATGCTGAAACCGTAGAAACTCTTGAAAAAGAATATGAAGAATCGGAAAAGTCTTTAATATCAGCAAAGAATGATGAAGAAATAGCAACGCGAAAGCTATCTGATGTAAAGAGAAAAAACGCCTCGGAAGCCGCTGTTGATATACAACGCGGTAGGACGTCTCAAGCTCAGGAGAGAAGGCAAATCCGTGAAGAAACAGAAAAAGAGGATACCGAGAATGAAATCGAAGGCAGAAAAAAAGAAATAGAAAACAAAAAAGATGCTCTGAAGAAGAATAAGGATAATTTTTCTGCTGAACTAGAGCGTTTAGTTGTTGCTGCAGGGGAGTCTGCCAGTGAGCAACAGAAAGCGATGGTTAGAGCCGCTTCGGAGGCTATTCGGAATCAGGTTAAAAACGCCTCGGCAGATGGAATAATTGACTCAGCAGAATATACACAAATAGGAGTTGCCTTTAGAGATGCTTTGAGGCAGCAAGGAATTCAAAACACCTCAATTCTGAATGGACTTACCACAAATATGAAACAAGCTCTTTCCCTTGTTAATCAACAAGCGGCAGAATTAAGAGTTCAGCAGGCACGAATCGATCAGTTAACTCGAGATCTAAAACAAGCTCAAAATAATATTGGAGGATTACGGCGCAGAAAACATTGAATAAAAATTATCATGATGTATGATGTTGCCATGAAATATTTCTACTTCTGCGGGAATGTTGTCAAAGGCCCCATATCATTTAGGCAACTACAAATTTTAATTAAAAATCATGTCATAGAGCCTGAAACATTAATTTGCGCAGAAGGAACAAATAAATGGTTCAAGGTTGATGAATTACTATTTTCTGTAGAATTGCTAAGGGAAAGCAATAAAACAACTTATCCTACTAAGAAACTTCCAAATCGCAAAGAAAGTAATTCTTTTCTTTCCACAGTCCTTATATTTCTCGCAACTCTATCGATAGGAGGGGGCTTCATTATGGGGATTGTAAGTTTTGGAGCAGGATTGATTGGTGTTGGGATGGGTTATATTCTGGGAGGCGCCGTAGCGGCTGTACTTTGGTACACGCTGTATATTTTACTTGCTAAAAAATAGACAAAAACACGCAAATCATGGAACAGTATTATATCTCTTCGCCAGATGGAGAAACAAAAGGGCCTTATTCATTGGATGCCTTAGAAATTCTTCGCAATCAGAAAAAAATTACAGGAGAAACTCTTGTTTGTAAGGAAGGCGCAGACCAGTGGACCCCGTACAGCGAACTTCTTTTTTCTTTGGCATCATTGCAATCTCAGTTCCGCAAAACTGAATTGCCTGACTCTCCTATGGTCATTCAAGATTCGGAAAGCAAGACGCCAGAAGGCATATCTGCGGTTCTCAAGACTATTGGCAGTATTGCTTTAATAGGAGGAATCATTCTCTTTGCTTTAAGTATCAAAGAGAATGAAATAATTTCAGGGTCCATCTTTTTAGCCTCTGGCATTTTGGCGGCTGTCTCTTGTTTCTGGATGGCTCGCGTAGTGGAACTCCTTTCCGATATCGCCAACAAGAAATGAAGCCGGGAAAAGAGATTGTCAAAGACAAGCAAAAAAACAGTAGCCTGAAACACAGACAGAAGAATATTGTCAACAACCAACCAAATTCTCAAGCAGCAGGAACCATAACATTACCATAGATGACTTGCTGGCTCTCAAGCCATCAAGCCTTACGCACGATCAACAGAGCTTCTCCACGTCCACCATTACGGTAGTTTACCCCGTCAGGACGCTTGGGGAAACTTTGCCGTACAAGCAATTCGATACCGTCACCATCTCCCAAAACGGACAAGTCATCCTAGTGGGGCTGGTGTCCAATATTGAAAAAGTATACAGCGGCAGCCAGCGGTCCTGGAGGATTGTTTTTTCCGACCCCTGGTATTACCTCGCTAATTGCTATGCCTTGGAAAATGGATGGCAGCCGACGTTCGGTCTTTTCCCCCGCAAAGGCGTAGAGGGTATTATTCCCAAGGTCAACCTGAGCGGCGCTTTGTCCAGCGTGCTTGACATGGCAAAGCACCACCCAGCCAGCTATGAGCTACGCATCAGAGACGACAAGCAGCTGATACCGTGGAATGCATCCTGCGACACTCTTCAAAGTCTGCTGCAGTCCATCCGGCGCTGGTCTCCGCGTATGGTCAGTTATTATGACTACACCGGAGAACGGCCCAAGCTCATCATCACGGACTACGACGCCCTTGAACCTATTTCCCTGCCGCTGCAACCCTCCGCCACAGTCAAAAGCATAGACGTATCACTGTCTCCGCGAGGCGACCTTGTACCACCCTGTGTTGCGATTGTGGCAGAATCTACCGGCAGTTCAGGCTATCGCGTCTCCTACCTTTCCAAGTACCCGGCGGACGGCGACCCTACGCTGCCGCATTCGATCGTCTATCGCGTCTCCTCTGACTTTTATTTCTCCAATTACAATGAGTCAGGCGGTTCCGCTTCCGAACCCCAGCCTGCAAAGACTTCCAGGTCCGGCAGCTTGGCTTATCAGAAGATGATTGTCAAAGGGCGCCGCATTGACGCTGCGGACATGATCAACAGCTTTTGGACACACCATTTTCCGTGGATGAAAGACATCCCGGCAGGGCAGCTTGTGACCTATTCCGACCGGGTCGTCACTCCCAAGGCATGGGAAGGCACGGAAGAGGAAAAACCCAAGGGGTACGACACTACGGCAACTGCATATGAACTTACTGACGGGCAGATTCACACAAAATCCCTGCGCCCTAAATGGTGCAATACCACCATCAAGCAGCGCCTAGCCATTCCGGAAAATGCCCCGGCCAAGTGGAGAGAAAAATTTAAGAACATCGGAGTAATTGGAGGAGGAGACACGCCTTGTTTCTGGCAGGAATTTTCCGTGGACCTGGTGACACTCGACCGCCCCAATGCTACCTATCCGATTGACGGCATTTATAACGGTGAGCAGCCGTCAAACGATGAAGACGGACCCTCTGAGACGCCCAATGACGGAATACCTTATGCCGACATAGCAAGAACGGTGTGGGAATCCATGCAGGAACTTCCCTATGACGGGTCTATCTCCTTTGCGGCTCGCGGGGGGGCTCAATACTGGCAATACATGGGGCGCCGTGTTTCCTTGCTTGGCGGCAATCCGGAATGGGAAACTATCAATACCATGGTGCAGACCGTAAGCCGTGACTTGCAGACCAACGTTATTGAACTTTCCTACGGCTCTCCGTCTCAACTTGGAATCGAAGATTTACTTGAGCTTAATGAAGTGAATGTTATTTCAGATGCCTCTTCCGCGTTGGAAAACATGCAGGGAGCGCCGGAACCAATTGACCTGACCTACGACCCCAAGCCAGAATCTCCGACCATTGGACAGCAGATTACGACTGCCACCGGGTCTGAAGCTCCTGCGCCGGAATACGGCTTCCAGGTTCGCTTGACCAAAGACACAGAGGGCAACATCACCGATGCTCGCATCAAACCCGGCGCTCTCTACCTCAACGGCTCTCTCTTGGGATTCTACCCGGCCGGAGACGGCGGCTCCGGCTCCTCCTGGGTGAAACTCCCGATGATCAGCGGTGAGGTCTGGATAAATGTCCACTTCGACCAGGACGCCAAGTTAACCAGCGTGGAAATGTCAGGCATACCGGGAACGGTGTACCCGATCATGCTCGCCCAGGAAAAGCCCGACGTCAATTTTGACTATGCTTTCCAGGTTGCTGACATCAACGAAGACCAGGTCACACAATACGCCCTGGGCATGATCCAGATTCCGGTCTTCGGAGGAACCTTCTACCCCTACGGACCAGCTTAACCAGACAATACGATGATCAGAATCTATCTATTCACCTATGCCGGAGACGCGGATGAGGCGCAAGCCTGCGTCCGGTGCGCCTTGGCAGCCCTCCCTGAAGCCGTCATTACCGTGGCGGACGATGATGCCGACCCAGTACCGGAACGCACCAGAAAGGCGCTTCTGGCAGCCGGAGCGCGGTATCGTCAAACCAGCTTCCCGCGCCACGGCAACCTGCGCGGCCCGGAATGCGTCCGGGGCATTATCTCCATGCTGGCCGGAGAAGCGGCGGACGATGACATCGTCGTCAAAATCGACTCGGATACGGCGCTGCTCAACGGAGCATGGATCAGGGACATGTCTGAAACGGGGGCGCACTGGTGCGCCTCGGGAGCAGATAGCCGGCAATTCTACGGTCTGTGTTATGCCATGACCGGACTGGCCGCCAAACGAGCCGCAGAAGTGCTGATGCAAGCAGAGCTGCCGGACAACGCGCCGGAGGATCTTACCATCGGGCACACGGTCATTGAACTTTTTGGGGTCAGCAAGGGGAGAATTATCCCCCCCTGGACGCCCCAAAACAGGGCCGGCCGCTGGTCGGCATGGAACTGGTTCAGCATCTCGGTCGCCCCGGAAAAATATGTTGGGTTTGACGTTGTAACCGTGGGAAGCCCCTGTTCTCCCCATATTCCAAAAGCAAACCGGGTACGCGTCATGGATGCCTTATTCCGCTGCCGTTTTCACCAGAAAGAAAACTGATCATCTTGTTGATATCAACAACATGACCCTGAGGGTAGGAAAGGAACTGTACAAAAAGCTGAACATTATATTCATAAGTATATTTATAATCAATAAATATAATCCCTCCCGCTCCGCCAGTTTTTTATTTCGCTAGAGCACGGAAAGCCTGATTTTACAAGGTTTCCGTGCTTTTTTATTACGCTACATTACCACAGAAAACGGAATGCTTGCTGTACAAGTGGCTGTACAAGTTTTAAAAATTGTACAGTTCTATGGCGGGGATTATCAAAAGAAGCAATAAATGGGTAGCCGTCTTCAAGACGCTGGACGGCAAAGAGGTCAGGAAAACCACTCGTATCGACGTGGTTCCAAAGGTTATTCCTCCCGGGGCAAACAAAAGAGCGGTCATAGCGCAAAACGAGGCCAGGGCTCGCCTTATTGCCGAAGAGCTTGAGCATGGACACAAGACCGGCTTTGTTGACTCGCAGCGGCTCAAAGCTATCGCTGGCGGAGATGTTCAGGCGGCCAGCCTTGGCAGAAAGGCCGTGAGCGTTGGAGCGTATCTCCATGAATGGCTGCAATCACGATCCGGCAAGATTCAGGCACACGAAAGAGACGGGAAGGCCATCAAGCAGTTTATTTTGTTCCTGGGAAATGATGGAGGGCAAGCCATAGCCTCCATCAACAAAGACACCGTGAGACGGTTTGCGGAGACAGAAATGGAGCGCGTGTCATCCGGTACAGTATCAAGGTATCTCGAATCTCTTTCCTGCGCGTTCAATCAGGCTGTCGAAAAAGAATTGATCATCTCCAATCCTTTCAGGGGTGCCAGGCTGGACAAGAAAAAAAAGCAGGACGACAAACAGGAGCGCAGCGCGTTCACCGTGGAAGAAGTCAAGAGGCTGGTAGAAATTTTACCGGGTGAATGGCCGGACATGATACGGGTATGCCTTTATACGGGCGGCCAGCGTTTGGGCGATATTGCCACCCTCAGATGGGAGCAGGTCAACCTTGACGGTGGCCTGATTGCCATGACCTCACAAAAAACCAAGCGGCGCATGAACAAGCCCATCATCCGACCGCTGAAAGAGATTTTGGAAGAGAGGGAGAAGTATTCCATCAATGAATTTGTGTTCCCTCTGGCCGCCATGAAACATGCTCAGGGCGGAGGGAAGTCCAGCAAGCTCTCTCTTGAGTTTACCGGACTGCTGAAAAAACACGGCATCATTTCTTCCGGGGAAAGGAAAGGGAAGGGAGACAAGCGCGTGCTGTCTGAAAAAAGCTTTCACAGTCTGAGGGCGACCGCGGTAACGATTTTACGGTTGGCAGGGGTGCCGGCCGACTTGTGCCGATTCATTGTAGGTCATGACTCTGAAGAGATTGAACGGGTGTATTTCCGGCCCGACTCGCAGGATGTCGTGCATGCAATGGAGGAAATATCAAGCAAGATTATTTTGTAGTCCTCACGGGAGGAATCCGTCATCACGTGAACGGATAATTGTCGGCGAAGAGTCTCACCGGATGTCACAAGACATCAAATCTCATGAAAAAACAGGAATTTCTACCCCTGTCTCTTATACACATCTCCGAGCCCACGAGACCGTACTAGATCTCG
>ENA-UADP01000113-UADP01000113.1-human-gut-metagenome-genome-assembly--contig:-NODE-113-length-22812-cov-15.798655_pt1 | contig 22812 bp, 31 predicted proteins | sample MGYA00244263_ERZ654259 | MGnify/ENA primary metagenome ERZ654259 (study PRJEB26926, sample SAMN06165106) | human gut metagenome | biome: ENVO:00009003; feature: ENVO:2100002; material: ENVO:00002003...
ATACGAGATCTAGTACGGTCTCGTGGGCTCGGAGATGTGTATAAGAGACAGATATTACTCTACTGAACAACACGACAAATATAATAATTAAATATAATACTCCAAATATATTATAATTTATTTATACTATAATTCTAACTAATAATCAATAGCTATATTAAAATAACTAAAATAGTTATAGCAATAGGAATTAACTTACCACGAGTATAATAAATATCAATAGTATCAAGAGTATCATTAGTATAAAGAGAATCAGTAATATCAAGAATATTAAGAATATCATTAGTAATATCACCAGCAATATTAGCATGACTAGTATTAATAGTCATTATAATACTGATAATATTAATAGTGCTATTATTAGCTAGAACTAATGCTATTAGTCATTATGACTAGAAGTCTTATTAGACTTGATAATACTGTTAGGACTAGTCTTAATAACGATTGTATGACTAATCGTCATGACGAACGTCAATGAGATGATAATGATGATGCTATGACTGAAACTGATAGTGGTATAACTAGAAGTTATAGAGAGTATAATGCTGGAACTAAAGATTATGATAGTAAATGAGATGATAATGATGATAGAACTGATGATAACACTGGTATAACTAAAGGTTATAATGGTGGAACTAGAGATTATGATAGTATAACGAGAAGTTATAGGAGAGAAAGAGAGGAGTTGAAACAATAGGTTTAGATTGATTAAGAATAGGATGAAGAGGAGGAAGTTTGGTATTAAAAGGAATACCAGCAGGACTAGTCTATTCAGCATGACTATCTCCACACTTATCTCCGCATTCATCTCCACCAAACTCACTCCCAATTCCACCATCAACCTCAATTTAACCCTATTTGAACCACATTCAACTCCACCATTTCATTCTCCACGAAATCCACATTCACCACTTTCATCTCCATATCCTCTTTCTCCACATTCAATACCTCTCGTCACCTTTAATTTCATCTCTATAACTTTTTGTTATGAGAGTAAATCTCCATGACCAATATCAGTATAACAAAATGTTATAAGAGTAAATCATCATTAGTAATATCAGTATCAATATCAATCAAGATAGTCATACCAACATCATCTTGTAAAACAAGATGAGTTGTTGTAAGTTCACTAATATAACTAGTCTTATCATCATTAATAGCAATATTACCAGCAATATCTTTCGATGATTCTAGGGTATAATATATATAATATACTTCGTATATATTAATCAGCTTTAGTTTCATCATTACATTCACTATCGTTCTAATCTCGACCAAATATACCACATTCGTAATCATCAAGACCATCATTAATAGAAAGAGCGATACTTTTTAGTTTATCACGAATAACAAGTCTATAATCATCAATAACCTTATATACCTGTTCTATATTATTCGCACTACCATTAGTAGTTATATTGGTAACAGCAAGAGGAATATTAACATTAGCAGGAGAAAGATGAGTAAGTTCAACAGAAGTAATAGAATTATCATTCTCAACTTCAATAGTAGTAATAATACGATGTACTTTCATAATGTTTAATATTAGGATAAGACTTATCAGAACTTGCAGCTAGTTCATGACTGATAAGTCTTATCAGACTGTTAAGTTCGTTTGCTGCAATATATTTAATGTTGATAATGAGCATTTCCATGTTGAACACTAGCAACAGCATCAACAAAACTATTGTTGATAACATCAGTGCTACCAACCCGAAGGTTAGTAGCACCATGTTCATTAGAACGGTGCGTCGTCATCGTTCATTGCAGTAGCAACAAAACTAGCTGCTTTAGCTTTAGCCTCGCGCTTGGCAGCAATGGCAGCACGAGCATCGTCCATAATCTGTTTGATAAGTACATTATATGCACCAACAAGAACAGGGTCAGTAGGTTGTTCGATACCTACAATATGATATACATATCGGTCATAATCCACAACATTGTAAAGATTGTCTTTACGAGTAAACGGATTACGGTCCTGTACACCAGCAGGTACAAACTGGCAAAGAACTTTGACAGCAACACCAGTCAGATACATACTAGCAAAACCGGCTTCAGCAGCTTCGCCAACATAATTGACAAATCTACCGTAGAACTTGTCTTTGCGCATTACAAGCAGTATCTGATTGAATGGCATCTGAATAGCACCAAGCATACCCATTCGGTGTGTACCATCAGGCATACTTTGAGCACCTTTGACAGGACTAGCAATAGTAACAAACGCATTGAGATAAGAATTGCCATTACGACCTGTACGTTCTTGACAATCAATATTAGTAATGACAGTAGTCATTACATAACTATGACCATCAGCACAGATGCGTTTAATAGCATCATCAATGGTTTCCACTTGCGTAGAATTTTGGTTATCTGTATCAACAGTAGGTTGAACAGGTTGGTTAACACTAATAGTTGGATTAACTACATTAACATTCTCGGGAGCAGCAGCACCTTGTGCAGCTTGTGCTAAATTTTTAACGTCTGGCATGACTATTAAGTATTTAATTACGCTAATCAGTAGCATTACTGACAGTTGTTTCGTTTCAACTGCAAAGTATTTAATGTTGATAATGAGCAATACCATCTAGTAGAGATTAATCTCTACTAAGATAACTAACAATAGCTGACAGTATTCCAAATACAACAGCAGTAATCTGTTCATCACTAGTTGGCTCTACTTTCAATGCTAGTACGATAGCTGGCATCATCAGTATGATGGCAACTAACAACAATGGTTTGTTTGTTTTCATAATGATTGATATTAATAATTAGTAATGTAATGAGATGAATAATCTCAATGTATTTAATGTTGATAATGAGAGTGAGAACTTTACTTTCTCCTCGAACTTGACGGGGGTAGTCAAGTCCAATTTAATGACCCCCCCTTTACGCTCACTAGCCTCATCAAAACACCAACATACACTATTTTCACTCTAATTATTACTATCATTTTCATTATTACTATCATTTTCATTATTACTATTACTATCATTATTACTATCACTCTCATTTTCACTCTAATTATTACCATCACTCTAATTATTACCATTACTATCATTTTCACTATCATTTTCACTATCACTCTCACTATTTTCACTCTCACTCTCATTTTCACTATTACTATCACTCTAATTATCACTATTACTATCCCTATCACTTTTATCATCATTATCTTCACTACCATCTTTATTACTCTCATTACCATTTCATTCATTATCATTCTTATTATTTTCATTAGCCTCACTATCACATCAATACATTCAATTTTTCAATCATCATCATTATCACTATCATCATCGTCATTATCCTTATTATTACATTTATCTTCATTATATTTATAACCTTCTTTTTCAATACTATCATTTTCATCTTTATCATCATTATTAATTCTTTTACTTTCATCATTACCAATCCCAATCAATTTTACCAGTATCAACTTCTTCTGCTTCAATTATTTCAGTTTCATTATTTTCATTATTTGCTTTATCTACATTATTTTCATTATCGTCATATAAATAATCAAGTTCACTTTTATATACTTGTTTATTTTTAATTATAATACAATTATCATCTTTAACTAACCCTATTCTATCTATATAATTAACATTATTATCAAGTTTTATTTTAGAATCATCAAGTTTACCTTTAGTAATAATTTCATGAAATTTATTAATATCTCCTTTAAATATAACTCTAGGATTAACTTCAAACATACTACGTTTATCTGTTCTACGAATAATATTAAGTTTTTCTAATGTAACAATAGCATTAGCAAAATCTCGTTTATTACATCCACTTCTAATTCCATTCCTACAAACAGCATCAAATAAATCCTTACTAATTTTAACAACATTAGAATTAAAACAAATAGTATAATTAATAAAATAAAAAAGTTCATGAAGAATTATACTTCTTAATTCAACTATTTCTCTCCAAGCATTAATACCAACATTAGAATAATATCTTTTAATAATTTTACCTGTATCAAAACATTCCATACGTCCAGTACCACATAGATATTTTTTATTATTATTTTTAACATCAATATCAAAAGTATTAGGTATAATAATACTTCTATCATTAGCTATATCTTTATTAATAGCATCAATAACAAGTTTATTATAAACTCGACTAGGTTTAAAATCTTCTTTAAAAGTCATAACAATAGTATTAAGTTCAACATAAAAATATATTACTCTAGGAAATTAGCGAAATGTATTCCATAGATGGAACAACTTTCGTGCACAAAGGTAGTCATTTTTGCCACTTAATTTGCATACTGATGGGGAATTAGGTATTCAGCATGATACATAATATGTATTATAACTTATTGATAATCAATGTATTATAATTACTATAAAGATATATTATATAGATATATTATATAGATTCGCTGTGACCCGCTTCGAGCTTCGCTCTCCGCTAGACTCCCCGTGGAGGATGGATATAATCAGTATCAATCATATCAAGTTAATCAATACTATAATTATTATCATTATCTCTATTAATATCATTAATACTAATATGGTTAAGTCTAGCTTATCTCCATCCTCCACGGGGAGTATGACTTGCATATTTATAATCATATAATCCTCTATGACACAAATGTTAAAAATAGTTTTTCTCTTGGTAGATTCATTCAAACTCTTACATTTGCTAAAAACAATTAAGTTATGGGTAAAGATAAAAGTGAAACTAAACCTAAATACACTAGAGAATTTCATAGTGGTGAAAGGAATAAAAAAGAAGTTAAAGTTCCTAGTAAACTTAAACTTGGAAATATTGGTATTGATAGTATTATTAAAACTAAATAATTTAGTGTTATGATTAAAGTTGAAAGTAAATTTAAAGATTTTGGTATTCAAATACCTACTGACATCAGCGAAATAACAAGTGAAGCACTTGACGCTGTTCTTACTAATGTAGTTATTGCTAAACATTATTGTGTTGTTGCTCTTTGCCAAAATGAAAGTTTGTTTGGTGTTATTAATAATAAAGTTAGTACAGTTGAGGTTATGCCAATTATTGCTAAAATTAGTAAAAAAGATGCTGAACTTATTGGTATGAATCAAATGGATAAGATTATTATTGACCGTTCTACTCTTGAACGTGGTTATCATCTTTATCTTAAACATAATGTTCTTAGTCCTCAATTTGTTAATAAGTATATTACTAATGATACTGAACTAACTCGTTCTATTACTGTTGGTACTTTTGGACAAAATCAAGGATATAAAAAAGGACAAAAAGTTTGGTTTGTTGAATTTAAAGTTATAGCTATTAATGATTTAAGAGCCGCTATTACTGATAAACATAAAGCTATTAATCCTTTTGTTTATCATTCTGCTGAAAAAGCTAATTAGCCATTTCGTCTAAATAATCGAACTCTTCTTAAAACTACTTATGTATAATTTAAAATTATAGGTACTTGTGTTCTTGTTTATAGTAGTAATCTAAGAAGAGTTCTTAAACTTTCAATTATGGATTTTAAGACTAATACTAGTTTTAATATTGCTAATACTAGTTCTCATGAAGATTTTGATGATGATTATATTCTTATCTATAAAGATATAAATAATATATTAGATGATATTGGATTTCAAGGTGATGATAGAATACTTTGCAAATCTATTATTGAAAGTCTTGAAAAAGAAGCTAGTATTAATATACGAAAAGATAAATGTATTGCTATTCCTCATATTGGCACTATTCAAAAGAATTGGTATCGTTCCAAACTTATTAGTCATTATAAAGACTTTAAAGAAGCTAGAAAAACTATGACTAGAGAAGAGTATAAAGAATATACTGCTAAAGTTATGGAAGAAGAAAAGCAAAAACATTATGAAGAAGAAGAAAAGATTAAGACTGAACTTAAGTTTAAAAAGAAACTTCTTCCTATTTGGATTAAACTAAGTAAAAAACATAGTGCTGCTTATGCTAATCTTTGGCTATATGCTATGGGTAAACTTGAAATTATTGAATTTGATGAAGAAGTAGAAGAAATATATGAACGGTTTGGAATTGGATTGGATGCTGACCATAGATGAAACTGGTATGCCAAAAGCCCCTACACTTAAACAACTTCTTGATAGAGATGTTAGTCTTCTTTATACTAGAGATAAATCCCCTAATAAAGAGATGTATGTTAAAGAAGTTGGAGTTATTTATTATCTTGGTGACCCTAAAGGTCCGTGTCTACAAGAAGGTCTTAGTGAAAAAGAAGCTCTTAAGAAAGCTATTGAAAACTTTGATTTACCTAAAAATTATCAACCTGATATTCTTGTTTGGAAACTTATTAAAAGATATTATAATCAAAAAGCTGGTGCTGGTATGGAAGCTGTACTTAATATTAAGCGCGGTATTCATAATGTTGCTCTAGCTGCTAGCAAGTTAAATGAATTGTTGAATGACAAATTATCTGATGGTGCTAGTCTAGAAGATGTTCCAGTTGTTATTAGTTATATGAAACAAATTAATGATTTAGCTAATCAGTTCCCAAACACGATTAAAGCTCTTAATGTAGCTGAAGAAAATCTTCTGTATGAACAAGAGAATGTTGCTGGTAGAGGTGGAGTTGAAATTACTAGTAGTATGATTGAAGAATAAGCTGATGCTGAATCTATTCCATCCTCTACGGGGAGTCTAGCGTAGGCACGTAGTGCCGAAGCGGGTCCAAGCTAGTGTTGAATTTAATAATATTAATATGGAACTTAGAGATAAAAGATATAATGATATTAGACTTATTTTTCATGAAGAAGAACATAAGTATAACGATAGTCTTGGTAATGATTATATTTCTACTACTACTATTCTTCATAATTATGCTCCTAAATTTGATAAGAACTATTGGTTGAGAAAGAAGTCTAAAGAACTAGGAATAAGTGAGAAGAAACTAGAGGAACAATGGTCAACTATTACTAAAGAAGCTTGTGAACGTGGAACTAATACTCATAATGGTCTTGAAGATGGTGTTAAAGGAGCATCTATGTTTCAACAAGCTATTAATTATCTTGATAAGCGTGAAGATGGTGTAATGGTTACTATTGCTGATATACCAAATTTTGGTGCTAATTATAAACTTCTTAATCTTAAAGATTTTATTGAACTTACAGATAATCGTTATCCTCTTATTTATGATGCGTTTAAAATGTACACTGAAAGAGGATATAAGATTTATAGTGAAATTGGTATGTTTCTTATAGATTGGTTAATTAGTGGAACTATTGATATTCTTCTAGTTAATGAAGATACTAATTGTGCTGTTGTAGGTGATTGGAAAACTAATCGTGGTGGATTAAAATTTAGTAGTGGTTATTATAAGAAAGATAAAACAGTTAAACCTGCACAACAAACTAATGTTTGGGTTGATAAAGATGAACGACTTTTAGCTCCTCTTAATCATCTTCCTAATTGTAATGGTGCTATATATAATCTTCAACTTAGTATGTATGCTTTTGCTGTTGAATATATACTTGGTTTAACTATTAAAGGTATTTGGTTATGTCATATTGATAGTGATTTTGAGCTTAATGAATATGGTATGCCAAAAAGATTTTCTGATGGTCTTTATCATATTAAAGAAAATCCTGTTGAAACTACTAAATTCTTTACTATGAATTATCTACGTGATGATATTAATAAAGTTCTTAAAGATAGAGAATTACAAATTAAAGCTAGTGGTGTTCAAACTCAATTTAAACTTGCTATATGAAATTAAATAAAGACAATTTAATTGGAGTAATTATTGGTTTTATTGTTTTAGTTATATTTGCTATTTGTTTATCTAGTGGATGTGCTAAACGTATTACTCCTGTTCCTGAAATTCGTTATGTTCCTGTTACTGATTCTACTGCTGTTAATGAATTAGTTTTAACTAAAGAATTACTTCGTAGAACTCAAGATTCTCTTAATGCTTATAAGTCTGATACTACAATTAGTGCTGATTATTTTGTAGCTAAATATAAACTTGAACGTATTAGATATTATAATGATATTGCAGGAAAAGGAAATAATATCAAATATCTTAGAGGTTGGATTCGTAGAACTCTTGAAGAATAAAGTATTATGTATATTATTAATCGTAGAAAAAATATAAGATTAATTGGCGATGAACATCATATTGGTGATGACTTTGAATTTGTGATTTATAAAGTTCAAATTAAAGTTCTTTGGTTTTGGGTTACAATTAAAGAATTTGATGAAGATGAATATTATGACGCTGTTGATTGTTTTAGATATTGTACTAATCCTTATATAAATTAAATTATGGCTTACTTTGGAGATGCTTTTAAAAAACTATCTATTAAAGAAGGTGGTTATGTAAACGATAAAGATGATGCTGGTGGAGAAACTTATAGAGGTATCAGTCGTAAATATAATCCTACTTGGCAAGGTTGGACTATGATTGATTCTTATAAGAAACATTATACTGTTGGTAGTAAAGAATTTAAGTCTAAACTTGATAATGATGTTCAACTTCAAAAACTTGTTTGGCAAAAATATAAAGTAGGTTATTGGGATGTATTTGAACTTGATGATTTTAATAGTCAGAGAGTTGCTGAACAATTATTTGATACTAATGTAAATTGTGGTCAAGTTGCTGCTATTAAGATGGCTCAAAGAGTTCTTGGTCTTAAAGAAACTGGTAGATGGAACCTTGATTTGCTTAATAAACTTATAGAAATAAAAGATTAACTTAATACTGTATAGAATCATGAAGAAGATGCTGATAGCAATATTTATAATAGCGATTATCAATTTGTGTTTAACTTTGTATTTATCAATAAGTCGTTTTAGTGTAGAAGCCAATTCATATAATAAAAGTGACACCGCTATTAATCATGTTCGGATTGATTCTATACAGTTAGTTATAACTGAAAGAGAAAGTGTAGTTTATAAACTTAAAGAACATGAAAAAGATATTGAAGATAAAGTTATTAGTCTTAATGACAGTGCTACTTGGGAATTATTCAAGAAGTTGGTGTCAGAGTGAGATTGATAATGTAGTGCATCCTCCACGGGGAGTCAACACTACTGATACAACTGTTCTTGTTCCTATTAATATGATTAAGATTGCTAATACTAAGATTATTAAAGCTAAACTTTATAAAGATATTATTAACGAACAAGATAGTATAATTAATCTTCATAAGATTAAATATAATGCTCTTTATAAAGAAGTTGAAACTTTACAAAATAATCTCGATAATAGTAATAAAGTAAATGATAATTTAAATAAGTCTATTGAACGTATTAAACGTAAGAATAGATATTTGGTAAGCGGTGGTGCTGTTTGCGCTATCGCTTTTGTTGTTTGTTTACTAGTTAAATAAAATATTATGGCTGGTGGTAAATATCCTTTTCTAGAATACATTGAAGAACCTGATAAAGAGAAAAAGTATAAGAAAGCTAGTGATTGTGGATGGTATGACCCTCATAATAACTTTTTAATTGGAGATAGTGGTGGTTTTCTTTTAAATATTAGACCCGGCAAATTTGTTAATACTGAACTTTTTAATGAAGCTGCTAGAACATATCAAGCCACAGGTAAATATACTCAATTTAAAGTAGATAGTATTCCTCATAGACAATTTAGACGTAGAGAATGTGATAGACGACGTAATGGTTTTTCTGCCCCTTGTTGGCAAAATCCAGATGGAAGTATAGAAGATGTTTGGATAACAGGTGGTCATTATAATTTTCTTAATTATACTCGTATGGAACGTACAGATGAATCATCTGTTATTGTTACTGAACATGGAGCTACTGCTAAAAAGATTTATAGTTTTCCTAGTTTTATTGATGCTCAATTTTGGACTTGGCAAATTATAGAATTTTGTAGACGTAATGGTTTACATCTTATTATTGATAAAACTAGACGTGGAGGTTTTTCTTATATTATGGCTGCTGATAGTTCTAATGAAGTTAACTTATCTAAGCATAAAGTTGTTATTCATGTTGCGGCTGATAATAAATATTTAATTAAACAAGGAGGTTTAAGTGATTTTGCTGTTAATAATTTAAAGTTCTTTGAAGAAAAGACTCCATTTAAAAGAGGTATATATAGTCCTACTACTGATAGTTTTAAACTTGGTTATCGTATGAAAAATGGAGTTGAAGCTGATGATAGTTGGTCTAGTTCTCTTTTAAGTGTTAGTGCTAATAATAATCCTGACTGTGCTATTGGTAAAGATGCTGTTACAATTAAAGTTGAAGAGCTATCTAGAATGCAGAACTTTGATGAGTTTATGAATGTAACTGAACCTACAATGACTGTTGGTACTCGTACTACTGGTACTCTTATGGCTTGGGGAACTGCTACTGCTGCTAATATGCAAGTATTTGAACAAAACTTTTATAATCCTAGAGCATTTGGATTTATGGCTTTTGAAAATGTTTTTGATAATGATGCTCGTAATGAAGTTTGTGGATTCTTTAAATCTTATGCTTGGGGTCTTGAAGGAGAAATAGATGGAGTTAAAGGATTTGATGAAGATGGAAATAGTAATCTACGAATAGGGCTTCAGCTTGCTGCACGAGAAAGAATTGAAAAGAAAAAGACTGCTAAGACTTTTGCAGAATATCTTAATTATCTTGGTCAGCGTGCTTTATTTCCTGCTGAATCTTTTAGTAGTGCTAGTGAAAATATATTTAGTAGTGAAGCTCTTAATAAGTTTGAAGATAAACTTAGAGTTGATAATAGTTATAAGTTTTATACTGATGGTGAACTATTTGAAGATGGAACTAAAAAGATTTATTTTAAATCTAATGCTCGTATAAGAATTGAAAATCCTGATATGAAAACTTATGATTATATTCAAGGAGTTCCTAGACGTGGTAACGAAGACCCTCATGGTTGTATAAGAGTTTGGTTCGCTCCTGAATATGAAGAAACATATATTAATGATAGACTTGTAAGAAGTATTCTTCCTGGCACTTATGTTGCAGTTTATGATCCTGTTGGTATTGATAAAGATAAAAAAGAAATTACTGATAGACATTCTCATAATAGTATATTTGTTATTGAAATGCCTAGAGAACGTAATGGATTTAAACCTAAATTATGTGCTGCATATTATGGACGTACTGAAAGACTAGAAGAAGCCGATGAAAAGTTTTATCGACTATGTAAATGGTATAATTGTATTGGTACTGGACTTGTAGAAATAAATCGTGGTGAAACTGTTTCTAATTTTCGTAAATGGAAAGCTACTAAATATCTAGGTTATGAACCTTTATATGTTTGGGATTCTGCTGTTAAAGAAAAAGTTAGTACTAGTTATGGTTATAATATTGGTAGTGGTCCTAAGAAACTAGATGGTCTTCGACTTCTTAAAGAGTTCTTATATGAAGTTATTGGTAAGAATGAATTTGGAGAAGATATTTATGTTTTTGAAAGATTTCTTGATTATCAAACAATTCTTGAACTTAAAAAGTTTAATGCCGAAGGTAACTTTGACCGTATATCTAGTCTTATACTTTTAGGTATATATTGGAAGTCTATTGATATTAAAGGTAAACGAGAACTTGCTAGTCGTAAGAAAGTTACAGAAGATAATGATAAAACAGATATTTTTAATAGACAATGGTTTTAAGATTAAACAAATAAAGATATGTATAATTTTGGTAGACTTGATTTTCCTAATCAGCACGTTAGTTATGCTGAAAAACAAGAAGTTGATTGGTATGCTAAGTGCTGTGATTATGTTATAGAAGCTGGTATTGCTTGTAAAGCTGATTTTAATGTAGAAGAAAAGTTTAATATTCTTCTTGGTAATATTCCTAGAGAATATTATAGAAAAACTCTTAATCCTTATAATGAGAAAGATGAAAATCTTACTCGTTTTCCAGCTACTATGCGTAATTATGATATGATGAAAGGTATTATTAGAAGATATATTGGTGAATATATTAAAAATCCACATGATTTTATTGTTGGAGCTAATAATCCAGAAGTTGTATTTGCTAGAGATGCTGAACTTGGTAAACAAATTATGATGCTTGCTGAACAAGCTGTTGCTAAGAAGATACAAGAAAGTTATATGCAGTTTGTTAATGAAGGTAATAATCCTGAACAATTTAATCCTGAACAAGCTGTTGATATTGAGGCTTTTATTAAAGAGTTTAATGAAAATTTTATTGATGATATTAGTGCGCAAGGACAAGATTTAATTAATGTTATTGATGACCTTACTGATGCTTTTACTATATACGCTAGAGCTTATTTTGAATTTGTTGCTTTTGGAGCTTGTTACACATATAGAGATGTTGTAGGTAATCAATTAATTAAACGTGTTGTTAGTGTTAGAGATGCTTTTCCTGTTCCTAACGATAATATGTTTGCAGAAGATTATGATATGTTTGCTGAACGTCGTATGTTGACTAAACAACAAATTATAGATGAATTTTATGAATATCTTTCTGAAAAAGAACGTGAAGCTCTTGATACATATTATCAATATAGTGCTACTACTTCTAGTGATAAAGCACTTTTAAATTGGGATAAATATATGTATTATTTTGGTGATATATGTAGTAAATTTAATAAAGATGATTTACAACATATTAAGAACACTAATATAATGGCTCGTGATGCTAATAATGGTTTATTTGAAGTTTGGCATACTGTTTGGAGAGGTGAAATAAAAGAAGGTATTCTTACATATAATAATGGAGCATTTGTTACAACAAGAATTGTTGATGAAACTTATCAGCTTAACCCTGCTGGTGGTGATATTAGTATTGAATGGGTGTGGCGTCCACAAGTTTATGAGAGCGTTAGAATTGGTTCTCGTGCTACAAGCATATATCCTTATAAGGCTCGTCCTATTGCTTACAATAGGAATGGTAAACTTCCTTATAATGGTATTGCAGAACTTTTGCCTGGTTTTGGAAGATTTAGTGTTGTAGATACAGTTATTCCTTATCAAGTATTTCGTAATATAGTTTCTTATCATAGAGAAATGGCTATTGCTAAAAATAAGATGAATGTTCTTATGATTGCTAAATCTCTTCTTGGTAAAAAACCTGCTGAAACTATATATCGTATGGCTGCTGATGGAGTGCTTTATATTGATGATGAAGATGATGCTAATCTTGTTAAAGCACAAAATGTTCGTTATCTTGAAAGTCGTATGAATAATTATATTACGGAACTTGGACAACTTATCCAAGAGATTGAACGGACTGCTAAAATGGAATGTGATATGACTCCACAACGTTATGGTGAGATTGCTAATAGTGCTGGTAAAGGAGTTACTGACGAAGCAGTTATTCGTGGAAGTATGGGTTCTGTTATTATTGAATTTATATTTGATAAAATGAGAGAACGAGATTATCAAGCTGAAATGGATTATACTAAACTTGCTTGGGTTGATGGTCTTAATACTTCTTATAAAACTAAAGATGGTGATATTAGATATTTAAGTCTTGATGTTAATAGTCATATATTTGCTAATTATATTGTTACTTGTAAAACTTCTGTTAAAGAACGTGAGAAACTTGAACAATATAAACAACTTGCATTTAGTGCTGCTCAGAATGGTAATATGGATATGGCTAATGCTGCTATACGTGGAGATAATGTTGCTCAAATTAGTAAACTTATTGATAGGTATCAAAACATTCAACGTGAGCATGAACTTGATGTTGAACGTGTTTCTCAACAAACAGAACAACTTCGTCAAGAATTTGAACTTGCTAAGATTGATAGAAAAGCAGAACAAGATAGAGAAACAATTAGAGTTGAAAAATATCTTGATGGTCAGATTGAAGCTATGAAAGCAAATGCTAATATTATGAGTTTTGATAATGGTCTTAGTGATGCTGAAAAGAGTCAAGCTGAAGAACGTATGGAAAATGCTAGACTTAATCTTGAACGTAGTAAACTTAGTTTAGATGCTCAAAAGACTTCTGTTGAAGCACAACTTAAAGAAAAAGAATTAGCTGTTAAACTTAAAGAAAGTGATGATAAAGTCAAGATTGCAAAAACGAATAAAAATCGTTATGATAGTAAAAGTAAATAATCGGCTGTACTTCTAAATTTTGTTCATAATAGGGCTGGGCTTGCTTGTGAAAGTAGGTTCAGCCCATTTTCATTTTTCTTTACATCACATGAGCCATTTTAAGCTCATTTTAAGCACTTTATTCATTTCGTGATAGATTAATCATTATGATAAAATTTGATTCATACACGGCTTCTCTGAAAGCGACAGGATAGGTTATCAGTAATAAATATCCTAGTTAGCAATAGTATGTTAGTCGGCAAATCGGCTTAAAGGTGAACATATTTTAACGATACAAGTAAAACTCATATTATTATTATAGTTTATATTTGTGATATAGTAATTAATTAAAAACAAAGAGTTATGCCTAATTTTGATAGTTTTGGTTTTAATGGTGAAACATCTAATGGTGATGGAAAACCTACTGACGACATTACAGACCTTGATACAGGTAAAACAGGGCAGTTAGATGCTGATGGTAATTCTATTGATGATATTACTAATAATGGTAATGGAGATGGGAATAGTGATTCTAATGCTAATAAAGATAACCAATCTCCATCCTCCACGGGGGGTAAGCCTAATGACAAAGCGAATGACGCTGATGCTGAACATGGTTTAGAAGAAGGTACTATTATCGAAGATGGAGATAATAAATATACTGTTGATAAAGACGGTAATCTTATTGACGATAAAGGTAATATCTTTAAAGCTAAAAACGAAGTTGCTGCTTATCTTAAAGAATTTGAAGTAGAAGATACTAAAGAAGAAAATACTATTGATGTTAAATCGATTCAAAAACTTGTAGGTGTTTCTGTTACTTCAGAAGATGGTAAACCAGTTGCTTTTGATAATACTCCTCAAGGAGTTGCAAGTTATATTCAATCCGTTATTGATTTAAAACGTGACGAATTTGCTCAAGCTGGTGTTAATAAGTTATTTGAAGATTATCCTATCGTTGGTGATTTTCTTAATTATTATGTTGCAAATGGTAATTCATTTGAAGGCTTTGGCGAACTTCGAGATAGAAGCGGTATTGAAGTAGATGAAAATAATGTAAGTCAACAAGAAGCTATTGTTCGTGAGGCGTTTAAGGAATTTAATCGTCGTGGTAATGTTGATAAGTATATTCAATATCTTAAAGATAGTAATGAACTTTTCAATGTTGCTAAAGAAGAACTTGAAGCTCTTCAGAAAGCTGATAACGAAATGCGTGAAGCTAATGCTAAAGAAGCTATGCGAGTTAAAGCAGAAGAAGAGAAACAACTTGTGGAATTTTGGAATGGAGTTAAAGATTGTATTGATAAGCGACAGATTGCTGGTTATCGTATTCCTAAAACTGTTATTATTGAACGTAATGGAAAACAAATTTCTACTACTCCAGAAGATTTCTTCAATTATGTTTATCAAGTTGATGATAAAGGACTTTCTCGTTATGAAAATGATTTAATGAAGTTATCTCCTGCTGAAAGACGCGATGAAGAACTGCTTAAGGCTTGGCTTAAATATACAGGTAAAGGTTATGATAGTTTGATAGAAATGGCTGTTTCTGATAAAGAAGCTAAAAAGTTGAAACTTACTGCTAGTCAACGTAAATCTACAAAAGGAGCTATTAAAATAACTAAACCTGACAGTAAAAAAGACGTTCTGAAAGATGAGCGTTTTGGTTATTAACATAATAGTAAATTTGTAGATGAAAACATTACGTGTTATTGGACAAACTCGTTATGAAGATAGAGGTTATTCTAATGAAGAATCAATTGCTTATCTTCAGCTTCAAAAGCCAGAAGAAATTAATAGTTTTCTGACTTATAATTATGGTATGGATGATGACCGTTTTCCTTTAAGTTTTATTACTGAAGGTCAAGGTAGTCGTGGTATTAAAGATGTTGCTACTGTACAATGGACTTGGAAAACTATGGGTCGTATGAAGTTTACAGACTTTGTAACTTACTTTAATGATGCTGTTACTAAACCCGGTCAAAATGGTAGTGAATTTGAAGTTCACTTCTCTACTCATTGGTTTATTGAACAACATGGTCTTACTGCTCCCGATGGTGTTACTCAAGTTCGTATTCAGAAAGACTTAGGTGAATCTGCTTATGGTTATGCTTATCTTTTGAAACTTACTTCTCCCAATCCTGATGCTTATGTTGACCCTCAATGGTTGGCTAAAGGTATGTATTGGGCAATGAGTGCTCCTACTGTTTCTGAATCTTATTCTAAAGGTAATAGAAGCAATACTATGGGACCTGCTGGAATGACTTCTCAACTTGAGTTTTATCGTTATTCTAAAGAAATAGCTGGTAATCTTGCTAATGTTGTTACTCAATATCAATTCCAAAATGATAATGGTGGTACTTCTAATCTTTGGATTAACGAAGAGATGCGACAGTTCAACTTGCACATGAGAGTAATGAACGAAGAACGTTTGTGGAAGTCTGAATATAACCGTTTACCTGATGGTACTATTCCTTTGAAAGACCATGATAATGGTAAACCTATTCCTCGTACTGCTGGTATGTTAGAAATTTGTCGTGAATCTAACTATGATACTTATGGTGAAGTTCTGACTCTTAACAAACTTGAACGTACAATCGGTGATGTTCTTGACCGTGATACTCAGGATGGTGATAAGAATGTAGCTCTTATGGGCGGTAAAGGATTTATTCGTGACTTTGAAATGGCTATCAGAACTGATGCTAAAGAAAACGGATTTATTACTCCTCTTGGTGAAAAGATGATTCAAGATAATGGTGATGGTCTTTCTTATGGACGTTACTTTAATAAGTATAAAACTCCAGATGGATATACTATTACTGTTATTCATAATGCTTATTTCGATAAGGGTACTGATGCTGAAGCTGCTAAGCAAAATGGTATGATTCATCCTACTACTGGCTTGTCTATTACTTCTCATCAAGCTGCTTTAATTGATATGAGTAATTATAAAGGTAATCAGAATGTTCGTATAGTACGTCAAAAAGGACAGGCTTATAAAGCTAAAGTTATCGAAGGTATGACTGATATTCCTGCTTGCTGGGGATTGCCTAATACTAATCATGCGGCTACTGAAATTGATATGGCTCGTTATGAAGTTAAAGGTTCTATTGGTTTGCAGGTAGATAATACCACTAAGATGTTCTTATTGAAATGTGTATTATAATCATTTAAAAGAAGCTATTTAAGATATGGATTTTAATAAAGTAAATGAAGCTAATAAAGCAGGAGAAAATACTCCTGCTGCTTCTAATATAAATACAGATAAACAGGTTATACCCCCCGTAGAGAATGGAGTAGATAAACAGCCTGCTAATACAGTAGGATTTAGAGATGAAAGTCTTGATGAACCTTATACTGAAAAACGAACTATTACTATTAATTTAGTTACTAATTATTCATTATATCGTAGAGTTAATGATAAAACATTACCTAAACGAATGGATAAGATTGGTAGTTGTGTTCGTAGTTCTCGTACTCTTTCTTCTAATAAAGGTGAGATTGAATCTTATTTTCCTGCTTTAATTGGTCTTGCTCCTAATAATGAAAACTTTATTTCACGGGTTAAGGCTTATCTTAATAATATTAGTGTTTCAGTTGATGAACTAGGTAAGACTTTTGATATTTCTTTCTTTTGGAATCGTAAACGAGATTATCTTCGTTTTAGAGCTGAAGAAGAAGCTATTGAAACTGCTTATATGAATAGTGACCGTAAAGGAGTTAAAGAACTTAGAGAAGCTCTTGAAGCTAAGATTACTAAGTTAAATCTTCTTGAAAGTGAAAAGTATAAATATGGTTATCCTATTGTTCTTGATGATTATCTAATTTATCGTCATTGTTTATTGTATAAAGATGTAGCTAAAGATATTGCTCTTATTAATTCTGACCCATCTATTAGATTTTATTTTAAAGATGACCAAAGAGAAGCTGAGCGTCTTGCTAAACATCGTCAGGAAATTAATTCTGCTAAAGGCAATTATGTTAAACTTCTCACGAATAGTGATTTGTTTGATGCTGTATTTATTCAATACTGTGTTGCCAATAATATTAATATTCCTAACGGTATGGCTATGGATGTTGTTGATAAACAATCACATCTTGATAAATTTAGTACAAATGAACCTGCTAAGTTTAATAAACTTTGTAATGATAAAGATATTACTATTAAATCTTTAATTGAGGTTCTTATTTCTCGTGGAGAATTTATCAGAGCAATTCATAATCAAAATATTACTACTCCTGATGGTGAGTTCATTGGTGCTAATGTTAAAGAAGCTGTTACATGGTTTAAAAATCCTACTAATAGTGCTCTTGTTAGTGCTTATAAAAATAAACTTAAAAACATTTGATTATGAACATTGGGGAGATGCACGTGACGTTCAGAGAACTGGCACAACAGATGGGTATGCAGACCGTTCGTGCTATTCTCATGGAAGATATAGATATTTGTCTTAATGCTGCTATAATTGAAAAAGCTAGAAATGTAATAGTAGAAAACGTTGGACCTGTTCCTTATAATGATAAGGTTGCTCGACAAAATGCTTCTATTAGTCCTGTTAATGCTCTTAGAACTTTATACACAGCGGGTACTGTTAACGGCGGAGATATTACAGGTGGTGGAACAGAAGTTGACCCTTATAAAATTAACATTGATAGCGACGGAATAATGCTATATACAGGCTTTCAAGTTAGTTATAATGGCAAGACAATTTATGATTGCAGAATTATTGAAGCTGAAGATTTAGGTCAAACACTAAGAGATTTCTGTAATCGTGCTGCGAAAGATGCTCCGATAGTTACTATATTTGGAGATGAATCTGGTATCAATGTTGATATATATACTGGACGTAATAATACAGTTAAACCTCAATTAGTTAAATATCTTTATATCAAAGAACCTGCTAAAGTTAAATTTGATGAAGATAGAGAAGAAGATTGGGTTAATTGTGATTTACCTCCTTATTTACATATGGAAATAGTTATGCGTGCAGTACAGATTTATCTTGCTAGTATTGGTGCTACTTCTAATGGAGCTGATAAACAAAGTTAAACTCTAAATTAAATTAAAAATGAGACAGTTTTTGTTAGCGAGCAATGTCGCTTATGGAGCGAGCTTACCTCTTGCTGCTGGAGCGGTTGCTTTTACTTATCTTGATAATGGTAAGGAAACGATTGACGCTGACGGTACTAAGATTACCGATAAGTTTTACATTAATCTTGGTCGTGAAGCAAATGGTCCAGTAGTTCTTCCAGCTTATAAGAAACATCTTACTTTTGTTAAAGGTGTTTATCAAGCTGCTACTACTTTCTCTGCTAATCTTACTATCGGAGATGTAAATGCTTATTCTGATTATTCTATCATGATTGTGAAGAAAGGATTAAAGTTCAATGAACGTAATCGTTGGACTGCTACCATTCATACTGGTCTTAATCCTACTGCTAGTGATGTAGCAAAGAAATTAGCTAACCAAATTAATAATAATACTGTTGGACATGGTATTAAAGCATCTGTTTCTGATGCTAAAATCATTCTAACTTCTGAGTCTAAAGGTGTTGATTATGAAATTCTTGGAGCTGATGAATTAATGGGTATAGCAGTTAAAGTTACAGATCACGGTTTACCTGCTTATGGTGATGCTGCTTATATTACTGATTTAGCTAATAAAGCTGCTGCTGATGCAGGTATTGAATATACTTACCGTGATACTTATACTGAACTGTATCCTGCATATCCTATTAATCCTTTAAAACAACCTGATAGTGCAGATGCTGGATATATTATCTTTACTCTTCGTTTTGCTGTTCCACGTGAAATGAAAACTAGAGATGAGGTTGTTCATCAGATTGTACAAATAGCGTTCCCTACTGGAGCTAATGCTATTGCAACTGTTGAAACTATCCTTAAAGCTATTGCTACTGAAGAAAAAGCATAACCTATTACCCGACTCGATTAGGTAAATATTAGGTAATATTAATCGAATAGGGGCTATTGGTATTAGCATTAGTGTTGATACTGATAGTCCCTATTCTTATATCTGTAAAAATGGAATTAATTCAAAATGCGTTTGAACAAGGTCTTATTCCCGGTATTGTTATTGTTATTTATCTTATAATTAATAAGATAATTGATAATAATAAAAGAAATCCTTTAGATGATATTGCTAAACTTCTTAATATAGTTACTAAAGATATTATTGAAAAAGATAGAGAAAAATCTAAAGCTGTTGTTTCTATTGCTATAAGTAATGCAGCATCAGAATGTACAAAATTTGTTGCTTCAACTATTATTACTAATAATGTCGATAGTAATCGTGACCAAATAGAATATAATGCTAGATACTTAGTTAATAGTGTTTATTACGATACTTATTCTAAACTTAATATGTATCGTGGTGATGAAGATTATCTTAGTCATTATATGAAAGAAGAATGGAAAGAAGATATTTATGGTGATATTATAAATATTGTCTATAATAAAAATCTTAATTCTAATCAACGTATTCTTGCGTTTAATAAACGTATTGATATTAGAGTTAATGATTATACTACTTATATTATTAATAAAGCATTTAAATAAGATAGTATTATGATAAGAGGTTATATTAATAATCCAAAACAGCTATCTAAAGAGATGCAATTACGCATTGCAAGTATGGCTGAAAAACAGGTGAGAATAGCAGAATTAGGCTTCCCATTGAACGAAAAAAATTGGTGCAAACTAACACAAGGGCAAATTTTAATTCAAGCACTAGAAGCCTTAGAATTGCTTTCTGATGAGCAACAAAAATCAATTATTAATTCATACAATAACTTAATGTTAGAATGAGTGAACAAATAGATGATAGTTATGTTAATGGTGTCTATGTAAAAGCTGATGGAACTGAACAAGTTGAGATTAATCCTCAATATGTTTATATGACTGTTCCTAGCAAATATGTTTGTGTTTATCACAAGCTATTAGTTCTTATGGCACAATATGGACTTGATATGCTTAATGATTGTTCTGCTACTTGTAAAGGTAATAATAAGAATATTGTTACTTGTTGGAATATGTTTCAATCTGCTATGGCAGCATATCAACTTGGTCAAGATAAACTTGCTGAAACTCTTCTTAAATATATTAAAGGTCAACTTAATATTATTTATGAAGGTAGTGAACAAGTTCAGTATAGTGGTTCTATTACACTTCCTGTTGATGAAGAAGGTAAAATTCATGCAATAGTTAGTTGTGGAGATGCTCCTAAATTTTATGTTGACCCTGAAACTGGTAAACTTTGGGAGAAGAAAGAAGAAGGTAAAGAATATAATGAAACTTATAGTCTTAGTGATGTTGATTATGATAATGAATAATGTGAATGTGTTCCATCCTCTACGGGGGGTCTACACTATGAATTTAGTAAACCTAGAGAACGTATGAAAACAATAGAAGAAGAACTTGGTAAAGTTAGTCTTACTTGTAATGGTCAATGGAATGATAGACCTTATGAAAGACTATGTATAGTTCATGACGGTTTCTATGCTAGCTATATATCTCGTAAAGCTGTTCCTGCTGGTATTCCTTTATCTAATGAAGAGTATTGGCAGCCTATTGCTAAACTTCGAGAAGATTTAGTTATTGATTATGAAACTTTCAAGAAAGAAATATTAGAACTTATTGCTGTTGTTCAAAGAGGTCTTAAAGCTGCTAGAATTGTAGTATCTACAATGGAAGATAGAGATGCTCTTACATGGGAACAAATTGGAGTAGGTTGTGAAGTTTATGTTATTGAAACTAAAAAGAGTTATATTCTTGATGAAATAACTCCTGTTACTAATGCAAAGAAATGGCATCTTGAAGCTGATTCTGAAATTGGTTCTAAATTTGTAGAATCATTTAGTGGTATGTTTCCAAGAGCAATTGCAGAACGTGCAGTTGCTGATGAATTTGGTATTAATATTCAAGATAATTATCTTCGTCGTAATGTTGTAGTTAATTATATGGCACAAGTACTTAAACAGTATTTTGAAGATAATGCTGTTCAAATACTTGAAGGTCAGATTACTCCTGAAATGCTTAGTGAATCTGTTAAACAAATGTTTACTGCTTCACAGATTACTAATGCAGCTGATGAAGAAGATTTAACTGTTGTTGATAATCTTCTTAAATTTGCAGATAAAGACTATAATATAAACGATTATAGTGGAAAGGCTCGTAAATATCTTCGTAAGAATATGATTAGTGGTGTTAATACTCTTACTCAAGATATGATTAACGAGCCTAATACTATTTATATACTTCAATATGATTATTGTTTAGCTGGACAAACTATTGAACTTCCAGATAATAGTATTATTCTTTGGAGAGGTGGTAGAATGTATGATGGTGCAGTTAAACTAAATCAATGTAGACTTCTTAGTAATTATCGTCAAGAAGATATGTTTGATAAAGAGTCTATATCTCTTGATGGAAATTGGGCTGTTGGTCAAATACTTTATCATCCTCTTGATTTAGGTGAAGATAATAAACAAGTTGAAATTGTTGGTTGGGGTGGAGCTTATACTAATGATTTTTATTGGTTTTGGGATGGTGAAAAATGGGTAAGTATGGGTTTTGATTTATCTGTATATCTTACTCGTGCTGAATTTGAAGCTTTCTTAGAGAAGTTAAGAGAAGAGATGGAAAAGTTTTATGCTTGGCTTCTTGCAGAACTTAAAAAGATTAATGACCATCTTGAAATTCATGATAATCAAATATCTCAATTACAACAAAATATTGTTGATATTAATACTAGAATTAATAATCTTATTACTGAATATAATGCCTGTCTCT
>ENA-UADP01000124-UADP01000124.1-human-gut-metagenome-genome-assembly--contig:-NODE-124-length-20694-cov-6.509763_pt1 | contig 20694 bp, 15 predicted proteins | sample MGYA00244263_ERZ654259 | MGnify/ENA primary metagenome ERZ654259 (study PRJEB26926, sample SAMN06165106) | human gut metagenome | biome: ENVO:00009003; feature: ENVO:2100002; material: ENVO:00002003...
GATGTGTATAAGAGACAGCAAATATGGGGAGCCGATCCCCGGACAGGCAAAGCAGCAGACCATCAACCTGTGCCGTGAGCATGGTGCCATTACTGATGAGATGATCAATCCGCTGCGTAACAAGCGGGATGTCTGGATTATCAACACCGTCCCCTTCAAAGGCGGTCACTATGCCGCCTATCCGCCGAAGCTGGTTGAAACCTGTCTGATTGCCGGTTGCCCGAAAGACGGCGTTGTCCTTGATCCCTTCATGGGCAGCGGCACAACCGGTATGGTCGCAAAGCAGCTTGACCGTCACTATATCGGGATTGAGTTAAACCCTGAATACAAAGAACTTGCCGAGGCGCGGATTGGAGGTGAAATTTGATGCCTCATGATGAATTGAAGCCCAAAGACCGGGTTGTCCTGCGGATGACCAGAGACGGCGCTGTGGAAGAAAACCTCACGGAAGGCACTTCGGAAAAGGTGTCGAAGCGCCTTGAAGATGCCCAGCTTGTCGCGCCACATGACGCAGAAACCGGCGATCTGACCGAAGAGGTCAGGAAGCGGCGGCAGCTTCGTCCTGATGAGCTGGAAGACGCAGAGAGTCAGGCTCAGGCCGAAACACAGTCCGCAGATGCGGTGCAAGAGTACAAGCCGGGTGATCTGCCCGTCAGCGATGATCCCACATCTTACACTCTGCACTCTGAGACATACCGCACCCATTCCGTTGACTACGGAAAAGCATTTGCCGATACCGCTGTTACCGGTAAGGTCAGTAGACCTCGTGCTGAAAGGCAGATTGATGGAGAGTCCGTTCTGGAAAGAGCGGCGGAAACCTCCGCAGAGATGCCGGACCTTGACGGCGATGCCCCAGCTTCCCGGCGGATTGAACGGTTGGAGCGAAAATCTCAGAAGGCGCATGAGCGTCTGGATGCCGCCCGTGAAAAGCTGCCCACGCACAAGGTTCTCAAGAAAGAGCGCGTCTTCGATGAAGAAACCGGCAAGGGCAAAACCCGCCTTCATTTTGAAGATGAGCTGAAAAAGCCCAGGGGCAAAGGCAAGCTGCAATTTGAGGCAGATAAAACCGTCCGCAAGGTCGGTGACACCCTCGCCTCCGGCATTCACGGCAAAATCCATGAGGTCGAGCAGGAAAACTCGGCGGTTGAGGCGGCGCATAAAACAGAGATTGCCGCTGAGACTGCCGCTCGGCATTTCAGTCATCATCGGGAAAACAGCGTCAACAAGCCCTATGAGAAGGTCTCCAAGCTGGAACACAAGGCGGATGTAGCTGACGCCAAGCTCCAATATGAAAGAAATCAGCAGGAGCATCCTGAAATGAAGAAGCAGAACATGAACAAGCACTACCAGAAGCAGAACATCAAGAAGGAATATGCCGCCGCTCGAAATGCCGGTTCTCAGACTGCCGGGACTGCCACAAAGAATACCGGCAAGAAGCTCGGTGAGAAGGCGTCCGACAAGATCAAGGAGTTCTTTGAGAAGAACAAGAAGGTCTTCATCTGGATCGGCGTCGGAATTGCCCTTCTCGTTTTGCTCGGTGCTGGAATCAGCTCGTGTTCGATGCTCACCTCTACCGGCTCGTCGGTTATCGCTTCCTCTTATCTCAGCGAGGATGACGCGATGCTGGGTGCGGAGGCGCAGTATTGCCGGATGGAGCAAGAGCTGCAAAGCTATCTGGATAACTATGAAAGCACCCATGACTATGACGAGTATCACTTTGATCTGGATGGTATTGAGCATGACCCCTATGTGCTGATCTCCATTCTCTCTGCTCTCCATGAGGGTGAGTTCACGCTGGATGAGGTGCAGGGAACGCTCCAAATGCTGTTTGAAAAGCAGTACATCCTCACCGAAGAGGTCATCGTCGAAACCAGATACCGCACGGAGACCGACACATGGACGGATGCAGACGGCAACACGCACACGGAAACCTATCGCGTCCCGTATGACTACTACATCTGCAACGTGAAGCTCGAAAACTTCAATCTCTCCCATGTCCCGGTCTACATCATGTCTCAGGAACAGCTTTCCATGTACGCAACGTATATGTCGGTGCTGGGCAACCGTGAGGATCTGTTCGGTGACTCTACCTATGTGGACAAGTACATCACAAATCCGCCCGCTGACTACGATGTCAACCCGGAATACCTGAACGACGAGAAGTTTGCAGCGCTGATTACCGAGGCGGAAAAGTATCTCGGCTATCCGTATGTGTGGGGCGGCTCCAATCCCGACACGTCCTTTGACTGCTCCGGCTTCGTCAGCTATGTCCTCACGAACAGCGGTCTTGTTAATACTGGACGGCTGGGCGCACAGGGGCTTTACAACGTCTGTGCGCCGGTTTCAAAGGCGAATGCACAGCCCGGTGATCTCATCTTTTTCGTCGGGACGTATGACACCCCCGGCGTGTCTCACGTCGGCATCTACGTTGGTGATGGCGTCATGATTCACTGCGGCGATCCCATTCAGTACACATCTATCAACTCTTCCTATTGGCAGCAGCATTTCTACGCCTTCGGAAGACCCGCCTATTAAAAGAAAGGAGTTTTTCATGAATCCCAAGTATCAGAAAGTCCTCTCCGACATTGAGAAGGCTGAAAAGAAGAAGTCCGAAATCGAAGGTCAGCTCAAGGAGCTGTACGACAAGAAGACAGAGCTGGAAAACCTTGAAATCATCAATACCGTGCGCTCTATGGTGATGGACAAGGATCAGATCATGGCGTTCCTGTCTTCCATGAAGGGCGGCACCAAGCCCGCTGAAAATACGGAGGTAATCGACAATGCGTAAGAAGTTTCGTTTTCTGACCGTCCTTGCGGTCTGCGTCATGGTTCTGTCCTGCTTCTCTGTCACGGCGTTTGCCTACGCCGATGATACCGAGCAGAACCTTCCGGTCACTGAGGCAACCCAGCCGGAACAGCAGCCTGAGACTACTCCCACGCCGGAAAAGCCGAAGGGTGAGCCGATTGACGATGAGGGCAACGCCTACACCCGCGACTTGCTCTATGACAAGGCAACCAACAAGCAGTTCATCACCATCCAGACGAAGAACGGCAACACCTTCTTCATTGTCATCGACTACGATGCGCCCATCAACGAGGATGAGGAACAGTATCAGACGTACTTCCTGAACATGGTCGATGAGAGCGATCTGCTTGCGCTGCTGGATGATGACACTGCGGCGGCTCTGACCACCTGTAACTGCAAAGAAAAATGCGCTGCCGGTCAAGTCAATACCGACTGCCCGGTCTGCAAGACCAACATGAGCGAATGCACCGGCACAGCCCCCGTTACACCTGAGCCGGATAAGGATGCAGAAACCGTTGCTCCCGCCCCTAAACCCGAAAAGAAATCCAACATCGGCATGATCCTCGTCATCTTCGTTCTTGCCGGTGCTGCGGGTGCAGCTTATTACTACATCAAGTTCGTCAAGGGCAGAAAGCCCAAGGATGAAGATATGGACTTCTTTGATGATGAAGGCTACGAGGAAGAGCCGTACATCAACGAGGATGATGAGCCGCAGATTGCGGAGGATGCTGAAACGGATGGTGATGAAGATTGATCTTAGTCATTGCTGAAAAGCCCAGCGTTGCCCAGTCCATCGCAAAGGTGCTGGGCGCAACGTCCCGCAAGGACGGCTGCATGGAGGGCGGCAATTACATCGTTTCGTGGTGCTTCGGTCATCTGGTGGAGCTGGCAGACGCCAGCTCCTACGATGAGCGGTATGCCAAGTGGCGGTATGACGATCTGCCCATTGTTCCGGAAAGCTGGATGTTTGAGGTCACGAAGGACAAAGCACAGCAGTTCAAGGTACTGTCCGCTCTCATGAAGGACAAGCGCGTCGCCGAGCTGGTCTGCGCAACCGATGCAGGACGCGAGGGTGAGCTGATCTTCCGGCTGGTCTACAACAAAGCCGGATGCACCAAGCCCTTCAAGCGTCTGTGGATCAGCTCATTGGAGGACTCCGCCATCCGCGAAGGCTTCAACCATCTCCGGGACGGCAAGGAATATGACCGCCTCTATGAAGCGGCACTCAGCCGCTCGAAGGCGGACTGGATTGTCGGCATCAACGGCACCCGCCTTTTCACCACGCTCTATCACAAGAAGCTGGTGGTCGGGCGCGTCCAGACGCCGACCCTTGCAATGCTGGTGGAGCGTGACGGGAAAATCTCCACGTTCCAAAAGGAGAAGTATTTCAACGTCCATGTCGGCAAGGGCGATCTGACCGCCGATCTGGAAAAGGTCAAAACCGAAGAGGAAGCAAAGAAGATTGCGGCGGCTTGCGAGAAAAAGCAAGCCGTCGTTTCTTCTCTCAAGCGGGAGACGAAAACCGTCAATCCTCCGAAGCTCTATGATCTGACTACCTTGCAGCGCGAAGCTAACCGCTACTGCGGCTTCACCGCCCAGCAGACGCTCGATCTCGTACAAACACTCTACGAAAAGAAGCTACTGACCTATCCGCGCACGGACAGTCAGTTCATCACGGATGATATGGAGGACACTGCCCGTCAGGTCATTTCTATTGTCTGCCGCCAGCTTCCGCTTTTCACCGACGTTTCGGTCACTCCGGACATTTCCCGCGTAACCGACAACAGCAAGGTCACAGATCACCATGCCATCCTCCCGACCGTCCAGCTTGAAAAGCAGGATGTTTCGGCGCTTCCTCAGTCGGAGCAGAAAATCCTCAATCTTATCGGGATGCGCCTTCTGTGTGCGACCGGCGAGAAGCACACCTACGCAGAAACGCAGATCTCGCTCTCCTGCGAGGGCTACGAGTTCAAAACCAAGGGTAGGACCGTCGTTCAAAACGGATGGAAAGCCATCGAAGAGCTGTTCAAGGCTTCCCTCAAGGCGAAGGAAAAAGACGATCCCGTGAAGTCCCTGCCCGAAGTCCATGAGGGCGATATGCTGGATGGTGTGTCTGCCAGCGTCACCGAACACTTCACAACGCCTCCGAAGCAGTACACGGAAGACACGCTCCTGTCTGCAATGGAGACTGCCGGAAACGATCAGTTCGACGATGACACCGAGAAGAAAGGTCTTGGAACACCCGCGACCCGCGCCGGTATCATTGAAAAGCTGGTGAAGTCCGGCTTTGCAGAGCGCAAGGGCAAATCCCTCATTCCCACGAAGGACGGCTGCAACCTCGTCTGTGTTCTGCCGGAACAGATCACATCTCCCGCAATGACGGCGGAATGGGAAAACACGCTCATGGAGATTGAGCGCGGCAATGCGGATGCAGCCGCTTTTCTAAGCGGCATTGTCCGGATGACCGGCGATCTCGTGAAAGCCTATCCGTTTCTCTCCGATGCCGAAGCCCAGCGTTTCGGCACGGGCAAGGAGGAAATCGGCAAATGCCCCCGCTGCGGCTCTCCGGTCTACGTCGGTAAGGGCAATTTCTACTGCTCGAACAAGGAATGCTCCTTCTGCCTGTGGGAAGACAATAAGTTCTTTTCCAGCAAGAAAAAGAAGCTGACCAAGAAGATTGCAAAGGAGCTGCTGGACAAGGGCTGGTGCCGCGTGACCGGGCTTTACACGCCGAAGAAGCCTCAGCTCTACGATGCGGTGATCCGGCTGGATGACAGCGGCGGCAAATACGTCAGCTTCAAGATGGAGTTTGATCGATGACCCGCCCAAAGTATGTTGCTTCATGCAGCGGAGGCAAAGACAGCGTAGCGACGCTCCTGCTGGCTGCACAGCACAATGAGCCGCTTGACGAGGCGGTTTTCAGTGAGGTCATGTTCGACAAAGACACAAGCGGCGAAGTCCCGGAACACCGGGACTTCATTTATGACCGGCTCAAGCCCTTCTGCGAAAAGGAGCTGGGCATCAAGTTCACCATTCTCCACGCGGACAAGACCTACGATGCGGTGTTCCATCATGTCATCACCCGCGGACCGCACAAGGGCGAGGTTCGCGGCTTTGCATGGGCTGGTATGTGTGCAGTCAATCGTGACTGCAAAATCCCGCCAGTCCGCAAGTACAATGCCGCACTCTCGCCGGACACTGTGAGCTATGTCGGCATCGCGGAGGATGAGCCGAAACGCCTTGCTCGTCTGGATGGAATAACGAAGGTCAGTCTGCTTGCCAAATACGGTATGACCGAGGCGGAGGCCTACAAGCTCTGTCAGGAACACGGGCTGCTTTCCCCAATCTACACTCACTGCCGAAGAAACGGCTGCTGGTTCTGTCCCAACGCCAGTGACTCGGAGCTGCTGCACATGGTCACAAAGCACCCGGATATGTTTGACCGGCTGATTGAATGGGAGAACGAGGATAACATCTTCCATCGTCGGATGACGCGCAGAGAAACCCCGTCTGAGGTAAAGGCTCGTTTACTGAGCAAATCCCAGACGGGGTTTTCTTCGCACAAAAGCAAATAAGAAATGGAGGTTTGAGATGGCTGAAAACAAAAATGCACAGCAAGTCCGCGAAATCACGGACAAGCTGGAACAGGGCATCAAGGAGCTTTTTGAATCCGAGCGGTTCAAGGAATATCTCCGCACGATGTCCAAGTTCTACAACTATTCCTTCAACAACACGCTGCTCATTGCGATGCAGAAGCCGGAGGCAACCTATGTTGCCGGTTATACCTCGTGGCAGCGCAACTTTGACCGTCAGGTCATGAAGGGCGAAAAGGGCATCAAGATTCTTGCACCCGCGCCGTACAAGGCGCAGGAAGAACGTGAGAAGATTGACCCCGTAACGCAGAAGCCGGTGATCGGCGCAGATGGGAAGGCTGTCACGGAAACAGTCGAGGTTCTGCGTCCCGCCTTCAAGGTGGTAAGCGTCTTTGATGTTTCTCAGACGGACGGCAAGGAGCTTCCGGACATCATCGTCGATGAGCTGAAAGGCACCGTCGAGAACTACGAGGCGTTCTTCGACGCGCTCAGGCAGGAATCTCCCGTCCCTATTTCCTTTGAGGACATTCCGGGCGGTGCAAAGGGATTCTTCTCGCCGGTTGAAAGCCGCATTGCCATTCAGGAGGGCATGAGCGAAATCCAGACGGTCAAAACCGCCATTCACGAGATCGCCCACGCAAAGCTCCACGCCGTCAAGCCGGATGAGAAAGCCGCGCCAGAAGATAAGAAGGATCGGCACACCAAGGAGGTTGAAGCGGAAAGCGTTGCCTACACCGTCTGCCAACGGTACGGCATTGAAACCTCGGACTACTCCTTCGGCTACATCGCCGGTTGGTCATCCGGCAAGGAAACCAAGGAACTGAAAAGCTCTCTGGACACCATCCGCAAGACGGCGGCTGAGATGATCGAGGGCATTGACGCCAAGCTCAAGGTGCTGCTGGCAGAGAAAGCACAGTCCGCAGAGATGGAAGTCGAAGCTCTCGTAAAGGAAGCTGTTCCGAAGGAAAAGCCGGAAGTCCCCATTTACCGCGAGACGGCGAATTATGCCTATGAAGCCGGTGAGCTGGAGTCATATCGTGCTTCTCTCGCCGCAAACGTGGAATGCCGCAGAGCGATTGAAGCGGCGATCAGCTCCAACTACGGAGATAACCGGCTGGATGCGGATGCTGCCGTGAAAAGCGTCCTTGAGCAGTTCTCTTCGGAGCGCGTCCGGTATGTCCTCGCAAACACCATTCAGCAGAAAGACTTTGACGGGCGCATTCCCCAGCCTCTCAAGGAATGGGCGAAGACCGTTGATGTCTGCCCCGAAAACGCCTCCCGCTTCCTTGTGGATAAACCCAATCCCGGACTGACGGCACTTTTCGTGGATGCGTTCCGTCAGCAGACCGAACCCCAGAAGGAAGCTGTTTCTGAGAAAACGGAGGAAAGAGACCCGGAGGTCGTTGCATGGGAGAACGATGAGATTACCTCTATTGAGGTAAAAACCGTGGAGGTCAAGTCTCCCTTTGCTCCCTTGCCGGAGGAAGCGGCAAAAGCACCGAAGGCGCACCGCCTGACTGCGGAAGAGAAGGAAATCAAAGCCGCCGTCATAGACACGCTCAAGGGGCAGATTGCCTATAACAACGACGGAATGCGGGCTTCCTACCGCGCCTCTAACCACTCCTTCAATCTGCTGGCACGGAACGGCGTCAAAATTGAGGGCAACACGGTCACGCAGAACGGTGAGCCGCTGTTCAAAATCCATCGCCGTCATGCGGCACGGAAAACGCAGGGCTGTTATCGTGAGCTGATGCCGACGCTGGAATATGTCAAGCAGGAGCAGAAGCAGGAAAAGCCCTCTATCCGCGATCAGCTCAAAGCTGCCGCGAAAACGCAGCCGGAGAAGAAGTCTCCGGTCAAATCCAAAACGCACGACATGGAGTTGTGAGAAAGGAGACGCATGAAGAAATACACAGACGTTGACATCGTTGCGGAGCTGCAGAAGCTCGTGGACAGTCATGTAGACAGCTACAAGGAAGACTTCGACATCGACAAGCGCATCATCCGCCGCGCTGCCGAAAGCCAGAATCCCGAAGACAAGACGCTGATGTGGTTCTGCCGTCCGCATGGAACGCACTGTCTCAACGAAAATCAGGTCTTTATTCAGGGGACGCGGGATCACAACACCTTCCGCTTTTATGCGGAACAGACCTACGACGAGTGCGTTGCCCGCGTCATTGTCCCGAAATCCGTCAAGCGCGGCAAGGTCTTCGGAGATGTCTTTGAGATCAACTACCGGGAACAGGCTGCAAATGTGGCGCAGAACGCGGTTGCGCCGGATCATGACCGGCTGACCTTCGCAGACGGCTTTGTGCTGGAAGCCCCCTGCCGCAGCAGCTTCGATGCAGCAATGGCTCTGGTCGGTGAGCATGGCGGCGTCAAAACCAACCAGACGCTCCCAAAGGATGCGGAGGCTCTGGCGGAAGTGCTGTCCAAGCAGAAAACCCGCCGTGACAGACTGCCGGATGCAGAAAAAACAGAGGTGCTTTCGCCTCTGTCCGTTGCAGAACTTCGGAAGTATGAGGCAGTCAAAAAGGCGCATCCCGACGCGCTGGTTTGCTTTGCCCAGAACGGCTATTTTGAGCTGTACGGCAAGGACGCGGAAAAAGCTGCGCCGCTTCTCGGCACAAAGCTCCTTGAGAAGAAGGTGCGCGGCAAGCCCTCCATGCCGGTGACTGGCTTCCGTGAAACTGCGTGGGTAGCCGGTTCTCATAAGCTCTGGAAGTCCGGCGCAGATGTCTTTCTCAGCAAGGACGGCGAGACATTCAAGGAACTCAAAGCCGCAGATTACATCCCCGTCGGCGCTACACTGAATGTGGACGGCATCAAGTGCAGAATCGACGCGGTTGATTTTGCCGCTGATGAAGTCCGGCTGACGAACATCGAGGACAAGAACCGCCCCATCCGCTTTTCTGAAAGCATCCAGTATGTCCGCTCCTATGTGGAGGATGCCGGAACTGCCATCTACGACACCATCCCGAAGAAGCCCGCTGCCCGTGAATCCATCCGCGACAAGCTGAAATCCGCACAGAAAGCCCAGCCGCCCCGCACACCGAAGCCGCAGAAATTGAAAGGAAAGGATATGGAACTCTGATATGAAAAACTTTACCGTGGAAGAAATCAACCTGATGTGCTGCTTCAACACGTCCAGCCGGAAGCGGCTGATCGACGATATGAAGAGCGTCACCCTGAACGACATGGACGGCGAGATCGCAGAGCTGATGTACAAGACTGTCCGGAAGCTCGAATCCATGACCGACGCGGAGTTTGAGGAACTGTATATCATGCCGGACGGCATGGTAGATGACTGAAAGGAGGATGCCTATGCCCGTATTAGACGGTGATTTTGAAGCCTTCGTCACAAACCTTGGCAAGTACAACGAGGGTATGCTGGTCGGTGAGTGGGTAAAGCTGCCCACCACCGAAGAAGAGATGCAGAAGGTCTTTGAGCGCATCGGGATCGGCAAGCAGGATGAGTTCGGTCAGCCCTACGAAGAGTGGTTTATCACCGACTACGAATGCCCGATCTACGGCGTTCAGAAGATGCTTGGCGAGTACGAGAACCTTGATAAGCTCAACTACCTTGCCGCTTTGATTGACGAGCTTTCCCTGAGCGATCAGGAAAAGCTCGTTGCCATTATGGAAGCCGGTTGCGATGAGGTCAGCGACATCGACGATCTCATCAACCTGACGTTCAATCTGGACTGCTACGACATCATGCCCGGTATAAACGACGAATCCGATCTCGGATACTATTACGCCCACGAAGCCGGTATTTACTCCGAAAAGGATCTCGGTCCTCTGGCAAATTACATCGACTATGAACGTTATGGGCGCGACATTGCGATGGATGAACAGGGACGTTTCACCGATGAGGGCTATGTCCGCGTTGCAAGCGAACGCTGGGACAGGCAGTTTAACGGGGAGCTTGATGATATTCCCGATGAATACCGGATCACCGGCTCAGGGGAAGCCGCCGAGCGTGACAGCACCATCGCTGTTCTCATCGTCGAGCCGGGAAAGGAGCCTTATGTGAAGGAGATTGACTCGGATCTCAAGTCCTTGCAGCATGAGGTCGGCGGCTGCATCGAGGCAATTTATCCCTACGAAGACCCGGTTGCCTTAGTCTGCAACGAGGAAGGCAAGCTGGAAGGTCTGCCCCTGAACCGCGCTCTGCGGGATGAGGACGGTGACATCTACGACGTTGTTGCCGGAACATTCATGGTAGTTGGCTTGACGGATGACAGCTTCGGCTCTCTGACCGTAGAGCAGATGCAGAAGTTCTCTGACCACTTCAAAGTGCCGGAGCAGTTTGTTAAGTTGGGCGATAAGATTGTCGCGATTCCCATGATCTCGAAGGAACAGCAGAAGCAGGAAGCCGCCCAGCAGAAGGACATTGAGATGAATGCCGATACCTCCGGGCTGACGGTTGCCGGTCACATCGGGACGTGGCACACCATTGACCAGCACGAAATCGGCGGTCACAGCTTTTATCTGATGGAGCATGACACCTACGGCGATGAGGCGGCTTGCATCATCGTCGATGAGCGCGGCAAGCTCGTCCTTGATGATGTCTACAACGGCTTCGACGATGACACGCTCCGCCTTCTCGACCTTGAGGTCAAGGAAGTGCCGGAAATGCCCGATCCCGCGCTCTCCGTTCAGGATATGAAGGACTACGGCTACGCATGGGCTGGCGTTCTTCCCGCCGGTCAGGAGGCGGCTGAGAAGGCTTTGGAGAAGGGCTGCGAGGTTTACCGTCTATATTCCGATAATACCGAGGGCTTGTGCGTGGATGTCAAGGAGATTGCCGATCATGCGGCAAAGGGCGGAATGCTCGGTATCAGCAAGGAAAGCTGGATGGCAGCTCTTGAGAAGGAAAACTATCTCAAGGCAGCGGAGATGTCGATGGAGGATGACTACGGCATGATTGATGGGATCATCAACAACGGTCCGAAGGAGGACAAGACCGCAGAGGTCAAAGCCCCCGAAAGGGGCGAAAAGTCCTCCATCATGGACAGGCTCAAGTCTGCAAAGGCTGAAAAGCAGAAGGAATGCTGCCCTCCCAAAAAGCACAAAGGAGAGATTGAGCTGTGAGCAGAAGTCAGAAATGGCGGCAGGAGTGGTCGTTCTTCATCGGGGACAGCGGACGCCGGAAGTATAACCGCTTCTGCGTCCGCTGCGTCCATAGCTGCAAGCAGAGCTTCCGTGCGGATCTCATCGCCTGTCCGCACTTCTCCCGCAAGGCGGCGCAGTGTAGACAGTTAGGGGTCGAAAAAGCCTGTGATAGCAAGCCCCAGAGCGGCGCAAATTGACCAACCTAAGTGATTGTATTCCCTGCGCAGTTTCTTCTTTAGCGCGGAAATAAGTGTCGATTTCGGCACTTGTTTGAATGCCCGGAAAACGAACCAAGAGCCTCTGTCGATGCCCGTTTTGGGCGTCGGCAGAGGCTCTTTTTTTATGACATATTCAAAATAGCGGACAGCAGCTCTTGAACCTGTTGCCGGTATTCCGGCTTTATATCCGAAATACGTCTGGCAAGCGCAAGGGCTTCCGCTTCTGGCTCATCGGTCCCAAAGATAATTCGGTCCGCACTGACGCCCAGCAAACGGCAAAGACGCTGCAAGGCTTCAAGAGAAATACCGGAAGCACCACGCTCAATAGCGCTCAGGTGATTCGGCGTCATGCCAAGCATTTCTGAGAGCGTGTCCTGCGTATAGCCCGCCTGTTCTCTTGCCACTTGAATATTGCCGCCGATTTCAATATTGATGTCCTTCTTCTCTCGCATAGCCTCACCACCTTTGCATTTAGTGTACCTAACGGCGGTGTCATTATCCACGGTACGACGTCGTTGATTTTGCTAACGACAATGCGTTGACTGTCCGTGATGAGGGTGATAGAATGGAGTTACCTACCAAAAGAGTGAAAGAAGGGGTGTCATGTCGCGCATTATTGAGTTTAGAAAGTCTGCTCAAAAAGCTGAAAAGCAATCCGTTCAAGGCAAGACTTGTGCGTTTACCGGTCATAGACCGCAGAGTCTTCCGTTCGGCTTTGATGAATCCGATAAGCGTTGTACTTCTTTGAAGTCTGTTATGCGGGATCAGATTGTAGCACTCATCGAGAACGAGGGCGTCACGCATTTTATTACCGGCATGGCTCTTGGCGTCGATATGTACGCTGCGGAAATTGTACTCGATTTGAAATCAAAATACCCTCACATTACTCTGGAAAGTGCAATCCCTTGTGAGACACAAGCGATCAAATGGTCTGTGGCTTCACGGGAACGGTATTATAATATCGCGGCAAAGTGTGACAAGGAGACCATGCTGCAACGGGAGTACACGCCGGACTGCATGGACAAGAGAAATCGGTACATGGTCGATCACGCCGATTATATTCTCGCAGTATGGAATGGATGCCCCAGCGGTACCGGGAACACCGTGAGATATGCCCACAAAAAGGGCAAATCTATCATCGTTATCAATCCGGTTTCCCTTGATGTCACGCGGGAATAAGGCAAAAATCCCACTCCTGAATTAAGAGTTGTGAAAACCGTGAAGTATTTCCCGATAGTGAATACACATTGCACTACTCGGTGATTATTGGAAACGTGTACGGCGTATGCTGCCCAGTGAACATCTCCACGGAACACATCGAATTTTCACGGCTTCGTAAAACGGAAAGTGTCACCTTATGAACAGTCCCTTGCCGAGAGAAAAATAAATCGCTGGAAACGGGAACGCCCCCGGCACTGTGCGTCTGGCACAGTGTCGGGGGCGTTTTTCCGTGTCTTAGTTATGAGCCAGTTCATTTAGGAGCAGCTTTCGATAGTCCACATCCAAGACGCAGCGATGGAAGTCCATCAGACGGTGTTCGTCGAACAGCTTTTCACAGAGCTTGGTCAGCGGATGATTCATCAGCTTTGCAGAAATGCCAGTCTCGTTGAAAAACCTTGCCCATGTGAAGACCTCTTCTAAATCCTCCTGCCCAAGCGTGGCAGGAATGATGGCGTTGCAGAGACGGACAATGGGGCTGTCCGCAAATCGCTCTGCCACTTCCTCCGGTGTGCATTCATAGCGGTCACAGTCAAAGGAAAGCGCATCCTCAATTTTAAGATAATTTTCGGTTTCATCCCGCGTCAAGGTTATGGTGTAGTCTCCCATACCGGACGGCACATCAATATTCTCCATGACATCAAGCTCGTAACGGGAGCCGCCGATGATCGCCTCAAAGGAGAAGGACTGACAGATTACTGCTGGGTTTTTGTCTATCTTGTCCTCATTTAGAAATGACAGCGGATTATACTCCGTCAGTTCCCAGTCGATTTTTCCTCTCTCTGTTTGCTCGGCAATCTGCTGGATCAGATGTTGTTCTTCTTCGTGCAGATTTTCATTGTACATCATGATACACCTCCGTTTTCTGATTGTCGTTTTTGGGGGGCTGTTCTATGTTTCCGAAGAGAATGCCGTTTGTATCATCATTCCTTGGCTGAGGGCAGACCTTCGTAAAACTTCCTCAGTTCGTCCAAACTTCTTGTACGATTTTTGATGGGCAGGGAGTCCCATGTGATGTCATGATAGCGTTCCGGCGGCTCGTCCCGCAGTCTTCGGTCGATGATGCAGACAATGCCTGTGTCTGTGAAATTACGGATCAATCGTCCGATGCCCTGCTTGAGCTTGATAATCATTTCGGGAACGCGAACATCCATCAGAGCATCCTTAGCAATGGAACACTTATACTCGATAATTGGATCGGGGACAGGAAACGGAAGCCGGAAAATGATGACATTGGAAAGGCTTTTTCCTTCAATGCTGATACCTTCCCAATATGCGCCCGTCCCCAGAAGCACGGAGTTCGTATCTTCCTTAAACTCATTCAGCACCTTGTCCTGCGACGATCCCGGCTGCTGCATCAGGATTTTGTACGGAAGATTTTTCTCACTGAGAATGGAGTAGACCTCTTCCATGTCGGTCTTTGCCGTAAACAGTACGAGTGCCTTTCCATTGGAAATGCTCAGGATCTCAAGCAGTCGCTCCACGCCCTTTTCAATGAAGGCTTCATGTTCTTTGGTCGGGTGCGGGAGATCGTCGCAATAGTAGATCATGGCGTGTTCATCGTATGGATATGGGGAAGGCTTTGGCTCGGATAAGCAGCCGCGATCACCAGCGGGAAAGCCGGTATTGCTGATAAAGTAAGAATACTGTTCTTCCAGAGACCCGCTCGTGGCGTTCGTCAGCGTGGCAGAGGTCAAGATGGTTCTTTCATCACCATTGAAGTATAGGCGGCTCACAATTTCCCTTGTGTTTTTAGGGCAATAGACGAGTTCCGTGTTGCTGCCGTGCTGCTCAATCCAGATCAGCATATCGTCTATCTGGTCAAGAAGCTCTGAAAGGGACTCGCTGACGGCATCCAGATCATCAGAGGCAGCAAAGGAACGGTTGTTTCTGAAATCCATGCTGGAATAAATCTGAATGCTGGACGAAAGGTTGTGTATGGCGGCGTTCATCTCGGTAAGCAGTTCAATCGCACTGCCATTGTTGTCGAAGAAAAAGCGGTCAGCGTAGCGCATATCCTGTTCTGCCTCGTTGATCTGCTTTTGGACTTGTGCTTTCAGGCAGTTATAGAAGGCGATGATTGCGCTCTCTGCCTCTCGCTTTTCACCTGACACACTGCTCTGGTCAAAGGATCGCAGCTCATAGAATGCGCTCTTAATCATTCCAAAGAGCATACCTTGCCCGAAACGCTCCGTTGTGGCACTCCGCACCTTATCATCCAAGTTGTGTGCTTCATCCACGACAAGCAGATCAGCGGCGGCGTTAATCAGCCCTTCCTGACCGCGCCGGAGTTTCATGAGATGCTGGGTTAGAAAATCCTGATTGCACAGTACCACTCCATCCGTAAACTTTAATGCTGCGCGGACTTTGTAATACTTGCACTTCTTTTCACAGGAGCTACAATTCTTCATGCTGAACCGATGCACGTTTACCTTGTCCCAGACTCCTTGCGGCAAAACCTCCGGGAAATCCTTGCGTTCCTCATACCCTTGCTTGATTCCTTCTTTGAGCGCGTCCGGTGGGTCTGCTTTCGGGTCACACATATACTCATCTGCGCGTTTGTTGCAGAGATAATGGGTCTGTCCTTTTGCGAGGATAACATCTCTGTTCAGCCCAAGAAGGGGCATTACCGCGTGGACATCGCGCCAGAGCTGTTCTTGAAGCGCAATGGTCGAGGTTGCGATGATAACCGGCTTGTTCATGCGTTTGCTGTACAGCAGCACCGGCACAAGATAGCCAAAGGACTTTCCAATGCCCACGCCAGCTTCAATCGCAAAATGCTGATCGTTTATGAGGGCGTCCACAATCTCAAAGGACATATCCTGCTGCCCTTCACGCATTTCCAAGCCATGCTGCGGGGCTTCATCCCAAAAGAAGGTGCTGACTTGCTCACTCATGGAGTACAGCTCTGCTTTTCTGCGCTTTTTCCGTTCCTCCGATGTATTGAATCCAAAATAGAATCTGTTGTCCATCCACATTCCTCCCGGAATAGAAACCAAGGCTATCCGCGTTTCAGTTCAATGCTGACGTTTCCGTTCTCGTCGATAGTCAGCGTCATGTGCCTGATGTGCTTCTCATAGAACTGCCGCCGCTCTGCGGGAGACATTTCGATCCTCGTGTTTCGCAGAGCTGCATCAAACATATCGTTGACATTCAGGTGAACGGAGTTGTCAATCCAGCGGTACATCTCCTTGAACAGTGCGTTTTTCTTGATGTCCTCGCTGTTGCCGGAGTAGAAGTCATCCAGATAGCAGTAGAATATCCCTGATTCTGCAAGTGCTGCCTTCATATCCGGTCCGCATTTTTCCCGCTCAATCATGACAAGGAATCTGGCGTCCGGTAAGGAAAAAATCAGCCCCCAGTAGTCGGAATCGCTTGAGACGATGACGAAGGAATCCACTTGCTTCTGGTAGTGTTCCTGACAGGCTCTTGCGGTGAGCTTGATGTCTACCAGTGATTTGTTCTGCTTGATCCGCTCAATCATGATATGTTCAACGGGGATGCGGGTGTAGTTTTCAAGAATCCGCCATGCCGTAGCGGTGTGTACGTCATCAAAGAGAATGATCGCCGTAATCTTCTGCATGACCTCATAATCAAGGTTTTTGAGCGTGGCGCACAGCTTGTACGGGTCAGAGTTTTCGCAGTCCACTACCAATACGGTCTTCTCACTGTCATCTATGAAGTCGTAGATATTGTTTTTTACAAAAGCCCCTGCATCGGAGACTTTACTGTATTCCGTGAAGGCGTCGCAATGCCATTGATAAAGCAGGGTAGCAAACTTCTTATCATTATAGAGGACATTGCCCTCGTCCATCGGTACCCAGTTGATATACATTTGATAGGGGTAGTAGGAGAGACTTGCGTAATAGATGTCCGCAGCATCTTTCGTTCCGTCCTCTGTCAAGCCGTTTGGCATAATGAACAGCTCTTTTATGTACGTCCAGTTAATCCAGATTGGAAAGAGGCTTTTGCAGTTGTTAATGCGGTCTGAAATCAGCCGGTTGATCTCGATAATGTGGTGGCAGAGCTTTGTACTCGACTTTTTGATAAAGCTGATTCCGTCGTTTGAGAGCTGCTGCATACTGGAAGCCGGAATGATCTCCGGCATTGAAAGCAGCCCACGGTATTCCATCCGCATGATGTCATTTATTTTCCGGTAGTTGCGCTCAATGGCGGTGCGGATGATACATAGATTACGAATGATACGGGCATTTTTATCCTGTTCAAGCCGGTCGTATATCTCTATCTTCGGTGGCTCGTGTTCATTTTGAAAAATACGGAGCGGGACGCCGATCAGATATGCTACCTTTGACACAAGCTCATAGGTGCTGTCTTTATAGGCAATCTGTTCTCCGGCATATTCGACGCCATTCAACATGACTGAATTGCCCATGATCTACTCCTTTCTCGTAGGGGAGTTAAGCGGTCATTACATTGTCCGTCCACATCTCACACTGGCTCATGACAGTCTGGACTGCATCATCCATACCCTCAGGCGGATATTTGTGTTTTTTCAGCAGCCTTTTGACCAAGCGGCGCATTCCAGCTCTTGCGCTCTCTTTCTTTTGCCAGTCTATTGTCTGGTTTTTGCGAAGCAAATCTGTCAGTTCTTTCGTGATAGCAATAAGCTCATCATGCTCGTAAAAGTCCTTGATTGCTTGCGGCTTCGTCAGAGCATCATAGAAAGCAAGCTCGTCCGCTGTCAATCCGAGTTTTTCACCCTCGGCGGCAGCAGCGGCAATGTCTTTCGCCAGCTTGAGTAATTCTTGAATGACTTCCTCGTTGGTCAGCATTCCGTTCAAATAGCGGTTCATCGCGCTCTGAATGATTTCGGAGAACTTTTCAGACTTGACGATATTTGTTCGACGGTAAACAGAGACCTGTTCGGAAATCAGTTTTTTCAGGAGTTCGACTGCAAGATTCTTCTCCTTCATGTTTGCCACTTCTTCAAGAAACTTCGGATCGAACAGCGAAAACTCAGTCTGGACATCAGAAAAGAGGTTGATAACGCCTTCGCTCTTGATGCTGTGCTTCAAAAGCTCGTTAATGCGCTCATTTACTTCTGGAAGCGTAAACTTCTTTCCGGTACCGCCTGAAACCAAGCGCACGGTCATTGTTCTTACGGACTCGAAGAAAGCCGCCTCCATGCGAGTTTGCTCGTCTACCAAGCTGCTGCACAGCGAAAGTGCCTGCTTGAGAAGCAGGGCTTCTTTGATGAACACATTCTGTGTCTTCTCATTGTCGGGAAGCTCGTACTCTGCAACACTTTTGCCAAGTATGAAGTTCACACCTCCGCTGATGAGCTTTGCCCTGTCGAGGTCGCTTCCGGTCATGAATTTCTCATAACTGAATCCGTGGAACAAATCTCTGCAAATAGAGAGCTTTTCAAGGAACTTCGGATATGCAGCCTTGCTTACATCTGTATCACCATAGTTCTTCTTGTCTCTGGCAGTATAGTCGTTCATTGCCTGTTTCAGTGCAGCCGCAATACCGACGTAATCAACAACCAAACCGCCTTCTTTATCTTTGAAGACACGATTGACGCGGGCGATAGCTTGCATCAGGTTGTGTCCAGCCATTGGCTTATAGACATACATCGTAGCAAGGGAGGGAACATCAAAGCCGGTCAGCCACATATCCACGACGATAGCGATTTTCAGCGGAGAGTTATTGTCTTTGAATTTCCGCGCCATATCGTCCTTATGCGCTTTATTGCCGATAATCTCACGCCATTCTTCTGGATCATTATTGCCTTGCGTCATGACCACTGCAATCTTTTCCGTCCACGCCGGGCGTAGCTCAAGAATGCGCTTATAAATCTTCATTGCTATGGGACGCGAATAAGCAACGATCATCGCCTTGCCGGTCAGGATATTCTCGCGGTAATTCTCGTAATGATCAAGAATGTCATTTACCAAGGAGTTGATCGTCTGGTCGGCACCGAGGATTGCTTCCATCTGACCAAGTTCCTTTTTGCTCTTTTCAATGACATACGGATCGGCGTTGTCAGCCATAATGTCATACTCATTATCGATCAGATGGAGGGTGTTCTCGTCGAGTTTCAGGTGAATAACGCGGCTTTCGTAATAGACGGGTCTTGTAGCTCCGTCTTCAACTGCCTGTGTCATATCATAGATGTCGATGTAATCACCGAAGACCTCTCGTGTACTGCGGTCTTTTGTGGAGATCGGTGTTCCGGTGAATCCAATGTAGGTCGCATTAGGAAGCGTGTCTCTTATAATGCGGGCAGTGCCGATAACGGTTTTCGCCTCGACTTCGCCGTTGTCCTTCTGCTTGACCACAACCTTCTCATTGAGACCATATTGCCCGCGATGCGCTTCATCAGCCATCACGATAATGTTCCGGCGTTCCGAAAGAGCTTCGTTGCTTTCTTCAAACTTCTGCATGGTCGTGAAGATTATGCCGTTTGCCTGTCTGTTTGCAAGCAGTTCTTTCAGATTCTTGCGGCTCTCAGCGTGCTGCGGCGTTTGCCGGAGGAAGTCCTTGCAGCGGGCGAATTGTCCGTAAAGCTGGTCGTCCAGATCGTTACGGTCGGTAATGACAACGATAGTGGGGCTTTCTAACGCTTCTTGCAGATAATGAGCATAGAAGACCATAGACAACGATTTTCCGCTGCCCTGTGTATGTCAGAAGACGCCACCCTTACCGTCCGTCACGGTTGCGTGTTTTGTAGACTCAATCGCCTTTTTGACTGCGAAATACTGATGATACCCGGCGAGTATCTTGAAAGTATTCTGTCCATCCACATTAAAGCAGATGAAGTTTTTCACGATGTCAATGAAGCGGGTCTTCTCAAACAGTCCTACAAAGAATGTGTCAAATGATGCGTGTTGCGTATTCTCATAGCTGCCGTCTGTTGTTTTCCACTCCATAAAGCGGTCTTCGCCGGACGTGATTGTACCAGCCTTTGAAGTGGTCAAGTCGCTCATGACACATACCGCATTATAAATGAACATAGAGGGGATCTCATACATATAGTTCCGGAGCTGGCGGTATGCTGCGGAAGCATCGGTTTCTTCGCGGGACGGAGACTTCAACTCCACAATGACGAGTGGGAGACCATTGACAAAGAGAATCACATCTGGTCTTTTTTCGGAGTTCTCAATGAAAGTCCATTGATTCGCAACTGTGAACTCGTTACTGGCAGGATTTTTGAAGTCTACAAGGTAAACAAGGGTAGAGCGTTCTTCACCCTTGTCATAGTATTTTACCGGGACTCCGTTTTGGAGGTAGTCCATAAAGACCATGTTCTTCTGCAAGAGCGTTCCGGTTTCAAGGTTTTTGAGCTTGTAGATCGCCTCCGTCAGAGCATCCATAGGCAGGCTCTTGTTGATCCGCTGCAAGGAAGGTAGCAGAACATCCTCATAAAGCGGCGAGTGATAATCGCGCTCCACATCCGGTCCATAGATATAGTTATAGCCCAGTTCTTCATTGAGAAGCTGCAAGACGGCATTCTCATAATTTGATTCGGTAAAATAGCCTGCCATTTGTACTCAACTCCCTCTATATAATATCCGCATAGATGCGGTTTTCAGCTTTTGTGAAGATTACCTCAGCAGGAAATAAATCTTCTCCCGCATTTGCCAATGAAACCAGTGTTATTGCCCATTCCCACAACTGTACAGGCAGCCTATAACATAGATTTTCAGGAGATGCCTCAACAGTGACTAATGGGATGCCGCCCTTTGCAATACCGACAGAAAGAACTACAAAGGCGTTT
>ENA-UADP01000125-UADP01000125.1-human-gut-metagenome-genome-assembly--contig:-NODE-125-length-20684-cov-14.412817_pt1 | contig 20684 bp, 18 predicted proteins | sample MGYA00244263_ERZ654259 | MGnify/ENA primary metagenome ERZ654259 (study PRJEB26926, sample SAMN06165106) | human gut metagenome | biome: ENVO:00009003; feature: ENVO:2100002; material: ENVO:00002003...
TGCGAAAATCTATGCTCTTTAATTTATTCTACTTATTAAAATAGATATTTTAAAATTATAGCTCTGATTTTGAAGAAAACAAGTATAAAAAACATTGGCGTATATATACACCGTTATTGAAAATATTACCTACATTTGCAGTATAACTAAAGTAATATTGATATGAATAAGACACTCTTTAAGAAAGTCAAAGACTTATGTAAGGACACTGGTTTATCAGAGAAGTACCTTACTGCGATAACCGAAAAAATGGGTGGCAGCATTGAGGATGATTCTACTGATGAAGCGGAAATCGAAAAAGTAGCAAACCAAATAGCGGATGTGGCAAAAGAAAGTCAAGGAGAAGCTACCAGGTGGGCTAACAAAGCGAAGGAACCAAAGGAGCCAAAAGAACCGAAGGAACCCAAAGAACCTAAAGAACCGAAGGAGCCAAAGGAACCTGATAACGATCCAAACAAACGGATCTCCGAACTTCAAGCGGAAATGGATAAAATGAAACAAGAGCAAGCTAAGAAAGATCGTGAAACAGCCGTTCAAGCAGCTCTTAACAAGCATGGTATTCCCGAATGGAGAAGAAAAGGTTTGGTTATTCCTGATGAAGAGGATCCAGATGCTTATTGCGCTGGTCTGAAACAAGACTTAATAACTCAAAACCTTATTTCGGAAGATCCAGAGAGTGTAAAAACAGCAAACGCAAAGAATGTTGAAGAGGCTTCCGATGCGTTGCTGGAATCAATTATCGTTAAATAAATCATTTTACAATGAAACGAACAAAAATTTCATTTGTCGGTGAAAAACCGATTTTCACAGGCAGTCCGCAAATTGTACCAGGCGGTTTTAATCTGGATCGGGAGAAACAGCGTTTTTCTGTAGGTGATATTATCCCTGCCGGAACACTCGCTATTTTCGATGAAGTTACAAGAAAGGTACAGATTGTAAAAACAGCGAAGGTTAAAGCTATCGGCACAAAGGATAAGAAAGTTATCACTTTGTATTCAAATGGCTATTGTTCACCCTGCTTTTCTGTTGGAGATAAGCTGTTACAAGCTAAATCCGTTAGTGGAACTTTTGAAAATGCTCCTTCTATTGTGTCTATTGAAAAGCCTGGTGTGTCAAACGCTCCGTATGTAATTACACTTTCTGCTGAGATCTCAGGTTTGGCAGTAGATGATGTGCTTGTAGAGGTTGTTGAAAACTCTACTAATGCTGCTGTTATTGGTGAACCTAACTCTTTAACAATCGAAGAGGTTACTGTAAAAGAGTTTGAAACAGCCATAGATGTTACAGAGGACACTATGCAATATGCTGTAATGGAAAGACGTGTTTTGCCTATTCCAGACAGCATGAAGGATAGCACGAAACGCTATTTAAAAGCGAACTCTCACATTCGATTGTCGCAAACTTATTAAAAGGAGGTGCTAAATGAAATCTATTTATTCAACTTTTACTGGTTTGTTTAAAGATGGCAAACCTATTGATTTTCTCGCAACGTGGAAAAAGACACTGGATAAGGCTTCTGAACGTGAAGTAGCATTGTTTCAGAAAACTTATTCGGATGAGTGGTTTGATTGGGAGGCTCCGCAACTCTCTTTGAGAGCTGAGGGTATTATGGGCAAATATCATTTGCGTGTGATGGCAACCCTGATCGGTGATGAATCCCCCACTCCGTTAAGACGTTCTGACGGTTTCGATATTTGGAATGAAGAAATTCCACGTGTCGGACATAAGTTCTTTATGAAGGCTTCCACTTACCGCAAGTTGCTGGAAGTTTATAAATCTCCGTTCTTGAAAGACGGTCAAAAGGTTAAGCAGATTGAAAAGACTTTGCGTAACGATGTGGAAAACGCTTATCTGGGCTGCAAAGATACTGCTGATTTTATGATTCTGAAAGCTATATCAAACTTCGGTGTTTGTCGTTTCATTCCTTCTATCAACAACCCTGGTGGACGTGAGTTTGAAATTGATTACCTGATGGATGAAGCTAACAAACTCGTTTCAGCCTTATTGTGGAATGACGCTAACTCAAAAGCTGGTAAGTTGGATATTATTCTAACTCTTACCATGATCGTTACCTTGTTCAAAAATAAAGGTGTCGTATTTGAAGAGTTACTGATGGCTCCTGAACTGCTTGCATTTATCCGCAGAGATATTACAATTCGAGAAGCAGCCTACGGTAAGGACAAATCCGGCAAGGTTGTTACTATCCCAGACTTGAACACCTTGTTTGCTGATAATGGTCTGCCTAAAGTTCGTGAGATCACCCGTCTTGTGGGTATTGAAAAGGACGGAGAACGTGAGCCGTTAGATCCCTGGAATCACAATATGATTGTATTTAAACCTGCTGGAAAGATTGGCTTTATCCAGCCTTCTATTGAAGATAACGAGCTGTTTGAAGAGGACAATGTAGATTACATGAACGCTGGTAACGGTATTCGTATAGCCAAATGGCGTACTGGTGAATCTACAGGACAAAAGGCTGGTGAATATACACAAGGATCTGCCCGTTTGATCCCGGTTATCACTGAAATTAACGGTATTGTCTGCTTGCAAGTTAGAGGCTTTGAAGAGCCGGAAGAAGCAGAAGAGGGAGTAACTTTTTATACGAAAGAACAATTCGATCAGAAGGCAGCAGCAGCTTCTTTGGTCGGCTAAAAACTATGCAATATGGTAACATTAAAAGTATTGAAGAAGTTCCAAGACAAGGACAACAAGGAGAAAATTTACCAAGTCGGTGAAACTCTATCAACAAGCGATTTGGATCGTGTAAATGATCTTGTTTCACGAGGAATTTGCAGTATTTCTGCTATCAAGGAGGCTAACAAAGAAGAAAAGAAACCCGAAAAAATTAACCTTTTTGATAAAGAGTTTGAAATCGGTGCTGTGAAAGGTGCTTTGGCTGAGATTGGCGTTTCAATCAATAAAAATGCTGGCGTTCAAGCAATCACCAACAAACTCGGTGAACTTACAGAAGAGCAAAACAAGGCTCTTTCTGAAATCTTATGTAAAGAGTAACCTATGACGAATTTAGACGCTATCCGTGCTTTATGCACTAAAATATGTTCCGGCTTCTACCCGGATCAGAATGTACTTGAATTTACCCTTTTGGATAATGGTATAGATCCTTCTAAAAACTTCATCCCTAAAGATGTTGAACTGGTGAAGGCTGCTATCAGTGTCGTTAAGGGAATGACTGAAAACAGCCATTCGGAAAGTGGAATTTCTGACGGGTGGGATGCGGATCGTATTAATAAAAGTATCTCCGCTATTTGTAGGGAGTACAATATAGATAGCTCTGATTTTGTCGAAGAATCTTCTGTATCAGACGGTTCTAACCAATGGTAAGTTATGCAATATAACGGAACAATACAGTATAAGGTTTTATCTGGTGGCGGTTTGGATGGTAACGGTGAGCCGATTATCTCTACCGTATCATGGAGTGATCCTATACGTTGTCTGTACAAAACGGTAAAGCATAGCAACACAATCTATCAACAAGGTAAGTTTACTGATAAAAGCTATGAGATCCTAATTGAAAGTAGGGATTTTCAAGCTGATACGGTAAAACTTACCAATGATAGAACACAGTTTTTGGGTGAGTTTGAAGTACAGGATATTGAGTTTGTTAATCGTTCAGGAAGAGTAAAGATTACGGTTTGATGGGATTCACGAAGAAAACGCCGGATAGTGCTTTTAGCAACTTTCTTGATGATACCAAGAAAGCCGTTATAGGTAGAGCTATTAAGGCTTTTATCTATGTCGGTGAAGCGTGTCTGAAAGAAGCCCGTTTAAACGGCAACTATACAGACAGAACGGGAAACCTTAGAAACTCTATCGGCTATGCCGTACTTTTTAATGGTGAAGTTATGGAAGAAAGTGCTTTTGCCAACACAAAAGGTGGGCAAAACGGAAAGAAGCATTTGGATAGCTTGAAAAAGAACTATCAAAACGGTATTGTCTTGATTGTATCTACTGGAATGAGTTACGCAGCTTATGTAGAAGCCCGTAATTATAATGTCCTTACTTCTTCCGAACTGCTGGCTAACAAACTTGTATCTCAGATTATGAAACAATTAGGCTTTGAATTGAAATGAATAAAACAGGTGATGAAATAGAGCTGGACGTTTTCAACATTATCACAAACAGCCAACTTGCAAAGGAAATAAAAGGTAACGTTTATCGTGAAGGAACACGAGATCTAAACCCTATGGAAGAGGATATAATTGTATCGTTTCTTACTGGTTTAGATGGGCAGTTTCAGACTGGCTCCGTAACGGTAAATATTTATGTTCCCGACAAAGACAATGGCAGTAAAGTATTGGTTAAAGATGTTGGCAGATGTCGTTATCTGGCACGCAAAGCCGATGAGGTTGTTAGAGCCTTGAAACCTACTGATTACAGATTTTCTTTAGGTGCAACAATTAAAAGCTACAAAGCAGAAAAGGTAGCTATGCACTTTGTAAACGTAAAGATCAATTTTGAACTAAAAACATTTTAAGTTATGGCAAACAGTGGTATTACATGGGGTAAACCCCTGGTCGAATATGGGCTAACTGGTGAGGAAGATGCAGCTCCTTCCAGTTTCAAGGCAATGCCCACAGCCGAAGAAAATACAGTTCTTCTTACAACTGTAAAAGGAAGTGCGCAAGAATTGTACGGAGAAGGGCATGAACTGGTAGCTCGAAAAATGCAAAAGTCTTATAAGCAGCTTGCTATGAGTGTGTTTATTCCTTCTGGCACAGAGGATCCTATTCCGGAAGAGGACGGAGTTGTAAAAGATGAATATGCAGTACGCCTTACTCCAGAAGATGATACGCTGGAAGGATTTATCATGCGTAAATGTTCTGTTGAAGTCGAAGAAGAATGGTCTTCCGCAAAGGGTAAACAGCTAAAATACATATTTAGCTCATTAAAGCCCAAGACGGGAAAAATGATTGAGAAGTACAAAAAAGCAGATTCATTAAGTGTAGGTTAATCGAACCATGAACAAGGAAAAAGACAACATAGAAGGGCTTGTGTCTGATACGATCTTACAAAAGCCGTATTCTATACAGATAGGACAAGAAACATACAAGGTTGCATCTCCTTCTATTGCTACTCTTATCCTTGCTTCTGAACTTATTTCTCAGCTTCCTAAAGTAGAGTTGGACAAAAGCCTGGTTACATTTGAATCGCTCCGTATTGCGAAAGATTGTAAGGTTTTAGGCGATATTGTAGCTACTCTCATTTTAGGAGCTGAGAATATAACTACAGAAGCAACCGTAGTTCAAAAGTCTTTATTCGGTTTGGTACGCACACACAAAAAGGTTACGATTGATAACAGGGCTGTTTTATCCGATAAAATCTTGAAACAACTTTCACCAAGTAAAGTGAACGCTCTTACCCTAAAAATCATAAACAGGATGGAGATAGGAGATTTTTTCGGGCTTACCGCTTCCCTGATAGAGATAAACCTTCTCAAACCGACAAAAGCAGGAGAAGCGGATCCGAAGGAAACGATAGCATCTGGGCGGTAGTAGCAGGAATGGCAAAGGCTTATAATCTGACTTTTGATTATATCCTATACAAAATGAGTTTTGCGAATGTTCGTCTGTATAATGCGGTTCTGCCTTCTTTCTCAGCAAAGAAGGATGGTAAAAAAGATACTGGCATTATTCTAAATGGTGATGATCCCAATAATCAGGATGCAGTAAATAACGCAATATTTGACGTAAACGAAGATGAATAACAACGAAGGTACAACATGGTGGGCTTTAGGATTGGATAACGCCAAATTTGAAAGTGATGTGGCGAAATCTAACTCTCTTTTCCGAAGCATAGGCAACACAGCCGAAAAGGAAGGTAGCAGGATAGACAATATTTTCCGTAAAATAACGGTTGCTGCAACTGGATTTTTCACGGCTCAACAAGCGTTGGGATATGCTCAGAAGATAGCTCAGGTAAGAGGCGAATACCAACAGTTAGAAGTTGCCTTCAATACCATGTTGGGCAGTAAGGCTAAAGCTGATGCTTTAATGACACAGCTTGTTAATACTGCTGCTAAAACTCCGTTTGATCTCGTTGGTGTGTCAAGTAGCGCAAAACAATTACTTGCTTATGGTATAGCTGCTGACAAAGTGAATGACACTTTGGTACGGTTAGGAAATATCGCTGCTGGCTTATCTATTCCATTACAAGATATAGCCTGGTTATACGGTACAACCATGACACAAGGCAGGCTATATGCTGAGGATCTTAACCAATTTACGGGTAGAGGTATTCCGATGATTCGTGAATTAGCTAAAGAGTTGGGTGTAGCAGAAAATGAAGTTAAGGCTTTGGTTTCCGAAGGAAAGGTAGGATTCCCCGAAGTTCAGAAGGTTATAGAAAACCTTACAAATTCTGGCGGTATGTTCTACAACCTGATGGAAGAGCAAAGTAAGACTATTACGGGTAAGATCTCCAACATGAGCGATGCTATTTCTGTAATGCTTAACGAAGTAGGGAAAGCTAACGAGGGAACAATCAATTCAATACTGGAAACTGGTATCTCCGCTATAGAGAACTACGAGGCTATCGGTGAAACTATACAAGAATTGATTGTTACTTATGGCTTGTACAAAGCTGCTGTAATTTCGGTTGCTGCTACAAAAAATGCCGTTACTACTATTAAAGCCACTGGAGAAGCTGAGGAACTAAGCAAATTGCTTACTGTAGAGCAGCAAGCAGCCATTTCAAAGCAGAATTTAACCAAAGGCACGTTAGAGTATGCAACTGCCGTAAAAGCTGAAATGGCAGCAAATATAGAGGCTCAAACCGCAGCTTTAGCCAAAGCTCGTACAGAGGTTTCAGCAGCCAGCCAAGCCGTAGCAGCCAAGAAAGCCGAATACCTTGCTGCTAAAGAGTTGGAGAAGCAAAGATTAGCAGAACTTATGTCTATCGGTGCTACTGGCTCCGCAAAACAAGTAGAAGCAGCAGAAAGAAAATTAGTCGCAGCCGAAACGGCCAGAGAAACAGCAGCCTTACAATACCAAGCAGCTACACGTGATTTTAGCACCAAGAAAGTAGCGGTAGAAACGGCTGCTAAAACATTGAATACCACTCAGACAGCAGCCAACACAGCAGCACAAGCAGCCAATGTAACTACAACAAACTTGTTGGCAACTGCAAAGCTCAGGCTTACGGCTGTAGCTACCAGGTTGAAAGCCGTTATGCTGGCAAATCCTTATACTTTGGCAGCAGCAGCTATAGCAGCTCTCGGTTATGGTATTTATAAACTTATCACTTATCAGACTGACGCAGAAAAGGCGCAAGAAAAACTAAATAACGCCATATCTGAGAGTGAAAAGGTTATTGGAGCTGAAAGATTGCAAATTGATGCGATGTTTGCACGTTTGAAAGCAGCCAAAGAAGGTACAGATGAATACCGTTCCGCAAAGGAAGCCATAATGAGCAAATACGGTGAGTATTTGAAAGGGCTGGGGGATGAAAAGAACGCTTTGGATGATCTGGCTAAGGCTTATCGTATCATTACGCAAGAAGCCGAAAAATCAGCTCGTGCAAGAGCTATGGATAAAGCGGTTAATGAGGCTTCTAATGATTACATGGATAAGGAGGTAGAAGCCAAAGAAACTGTAGAAGAGCTACTAAAAGATAAGTTCAAGGGAAAGAAGGATAAAGACGGTATCGACCTTGCGGAAACTTATTACTGGAAGATTAAGCCAGTGCTGGAAGGTAAGGGGGAAATTACTAAAGAAATCCAGGATATTATAAAGCAGTTTGACGAAACCAAATACTTGCCTGGCGATCCCATGACTGGTATAGGTGCGCAAACCTACATAGCTAATGACTTGCAAGATGAAATAACCAAAGTATTCAAAGCTCGTGGCATTTATAATAATATCATAAAAGAGGCTCAAAAACGCTTCGGGGAGAATCCTAACCAAAATCAGAAAACAGGTAATCAGGAAGAGGTATTTTATACCAAAGGCAAATCCATTTCTGAGATAGAAGCAGCCATTACTAAAGGTCAAGAAAAACTGGAGGCTTTCAAAAAGGCTCTCAAAGAGAACAACGGCTTAATGTCTGATGGCAAAGTAGTAACCGATGCTGTTGTAAAAGGGCAGGAAAGCTATATAGCTAAATTAAAGGCTACCGTTCTTGAACGTGAAAACGAGCTGCAAATTATTAGCCAAGTAGAGAGCCGTATTTCTAAACTGAAACAGGAGCAGAAAGAAACCGTTAAGGGTAGTGCTGAATACAACGACTATCAAAGACGTATAGATTCACTGAGTAAAAAGTTACCAGATAGGAAAACGTCCTCTTCTCAAAAGGATTATTCCGATGAGATAAAACGTAATGCACAAGAGCAGATTCGTATTGAAAAGGATATGGAATTTGCTGTAAGGCAAGCTGAGATCAACACCTATAAGGAAGGACTTTCTAAAACATTGGAACAAAACCAGCTCAACTATGAGCAGGAAATGGAGCAGATCAAACGTCAAAAGGAGGATAAGCTAACCAAAATTCAAGAGTGGGAAAAAACTATATGGGAATCTCAGGGCAAAAAAGGTACGTTTAAGCCAACTACCACCCAATTATCAGAGCAGGATGAGCAACAATTTAAAGCTCTTGAAAATGCTGCTGGAAAGAAATTGTCTACTGGCAATCAGACTGCAATAGAAGAAATGCTAAAGCAGTATCAGACCTATGCGGAAAAGCGCAAGGAGATAGAGGAAAATTTTCAGCAAGATATTAATGAAATGCGAGCTGTTAATGAGAAAGATAAGAAAGCCGGAAGGCAAGTTACTTTCTCCGAAGAAAATATCGCTCAGGCTGAAAGTGATAAACAAGATGCTTTGGACGCTTTAGATCAAGAGATAGCTACTCGTGAAGTGACTTTTAATGTATGGGTAGAACAAATATCCTCTATGGGGTTAAGACAGTTAAAGGAGGCTTTACAAACAGCCCAAGACACACTGAAAAAAGAAGGTGGCAAGCTGGATGATAAAGAAAAAGCTACTCTTCGTGCGCAAATTAAAACCCTGGAGAAAAAAGTAGAGGTTGCTGAGGCAAAAGACGCAAGCATTTCATCTGCTGAAAAAAACAAAAAGAAGTGGAGCGATACCCTAAAGGTGATGAATGAGGTAGATGATACTGTTAATAATATCATTTCAGACTTTGACGGGATGGATGATGCAACCAAAGCTGCTTTGTCTGCTGCTACCAATATCGCAGGAGGTATAATTTCTATGATAACGGGTATTCAAGCGTTGGCGGTTACTGGTGCAGAAGCTATCAAAGGAGTAGAAAGAGCTTCGGTTATCCTTTCCATAGTCGGTACAGCCGTTTCCCTTATCACTTCATTGTTTGGGTTGTCCTCTAAGGCTGAAAAGGAACACCAAGAGGCACTTAAAGAAGTAGCCGAGAACAAACTGGAAATGCAACGCCAGTACAACTTATTGCTCATGGAGCAAAATTTACTTTTGGAGGAAGCAACATCTATTTTTGGTACAGATCAAATAGAAAAAGCTATCAATGCAATAGAGGTATATCGTGATGCGATAGCTGAATATAAAGAAGTCCTGAAGGGGGATAAACCGACTTATCAGTTTCAGTTTAACCCTAAAGGGAACTGGGGGCTTGATGAATACAATGCAAAATTAAATGCGTACAATCAGGGTATAGGTGCGCTTAATGATATAACCATAAAAACGGGAAGTTACACTACTGGAGCTTGGTTTTGGAAAAAGCAGCATGATATTTATACTTCGGTACTCCAGGTTTATCCGGATTTAATAGATGGTGAAAAAAATCTGAACAAAGAAAGAGCGCAAGCCATTCTTGACACTCAAACAATGAGCGATGAGAATAGGAATTTGTTGCAAAACCTTATAGACCTTCAAGAACAAGCGGAAGAAGCCCAACAAGCACTAAGAGATTACTTAGAGGGTACTTTTGGCTCTTTAGGTGATAGTATAATGGATAGTATCACTGAGGCTATTGAAAATGACGGTGTAGATGCGTGGGAAAAGTTTGGAGAAAAAGGATCTTCTGTATTGGAAGATTTGGGTAAACAGATTGCCTACTCTTTATTCTTCTCTGATAAGTTCAAAAGACTACAAGCGGATCTGGAGAAAATCTATGGATCCGGCAAAACAGAAGAAGAAATAGCTAAGGAAGCAAGGGATTTGGTTTCCTCTTTCTATCAAGGTATCGGTACGGATATGAATAATGCCCAACAATGGATGGAGCATTGGAAAGAAGAAGCAAACAAACAAGGCTTTCACCTTTGGGAAACAGAGAATCGTGAGGTTTCCAGCAATAACGGCATAGCAGCAAGCCAGGACAGCGTAAACGAGCTGAACGGAAGGACAACTGCAATTCAAGGGCATACCTATTCTATAAATGAAGGTATTAAATCATTGGTTAGCCATTGTGCCAAATTTCTTGAGGTATTAACTGGTATCAGAGAAAATACAAGCTATTGCAAGAATCTGGAATCTATCAATTCCAATATAAAGGAAATGAAAGAAAGCATAGGTAACATGAATGATAAAGGTGTAATAATGAGGAAATGAAAAATAACTTATACATAGACGGTACGGACGCTTTTACTCGGTTCGGGGTTTTTATTGCTGAGGGTGGGCATAACGAAGTTGTTGCTTTCCCGGCATTAAAAGCACCAGAGGTTTCTAATGATTGGGCTGAGTATGACGGTATCGAAGTGGATTTGTCGGATCCTAAACTTGATACTAAAGAATTTGAAATAAAGTTCAACGCAGTAGGTATGTATCAGACTGGAGATTTCATTTCTCTGTTGTCCGATGGAGCTTACCATACCTTTGAGTTTAAAAGAATCGGATATACTTGTAAACTCCGATTGGTTTCAGAGGTAAATGTAGCTCTGTATATCGGAGCTAAAAGTTTCTCGTTAAAATTCGCAGATGATTTCCCTTTGAGAGATTATAAATATACGGCTCCTTTATCGACAACCAATATACCTACGCAGGGGTATGAAATAGACGGGATAGATTTCTCCGTTTACGGTATTCGTGTATTGGAAGGAAGCGAGGCACAAATACTTAAAGCTCCAGCAGTGAAGAAAAATATGTTACGTAACCTTTCTACCCAAAATGGGGCTATTTATGATGGCAAACAAGTAGTGTACCAACATAAAGAAGTTGCCTTGAATTGTTGCTTAATCGCTAAGAATCTAACGGAGTTCTGGAGAAATTACAATGCTTTCCTTCACGATCTGATAAAGGTTGTGGAAATAGACGAAGGCGAAGGCGTGAAGGTACAAACGGCTGAAAGATCCTTGTTCGTTGAAAGCACTTACGAGGAATACCCATGTTACTACAAAAGCTCAAAAGTAAGTCTGTTTTCTCCTGACGATCAAGTTTGGTGCGCTTTTACCCTAACGTTGGTATTCACTGCCTTTAGAGTTGGAGAGGATGAATATTTACTTGCTTCTGAAGCTGGAGAATTGATAGTTACAGAAGATGGTGAGTTTTATATAGATTTGAAAAGCTATGGCTATTAAAAAGAAGAAAATAAGCGAGCTGACACTTTCGGATAACCTGAAAGGATTGTACACTATTGGAGTTAAATTAATCAATGGGGTACAAACCAGCGTAAAAGTAAGTTTGGAATACATTCAAACGGCATACGAGAACGCTGTAAAAGCAACCAACAGTGCAAATGAAGCTGCCAAGTCTGCTAACAATGCTGCTTCAAGTGCCAACACTGCAACCTCAAACGCAAATAAAGCTACTGAGGCAGCGAAAACGGCTACCAATAATGCTAATGAGGCTACCCAACAGGCTAAAACTGCTACTTCCAACGCAAACTTGGCTACTCAAAAAGCGAATACAGCAGCTACCAATGCGGATAATGCACGAAAAGGATTGGAAGAGATAAAAAGTGCAACTGAAAGTGCTACAGCCAATGCCAACAAAGCAGCTACTAATGCGAATGAGAAAGCACAAAAGGCAGAAACAGCAGCTAACAGTGCAAATACTCAGGCAAATAGGGCAAAAGAACAAGCGGATAATCCCCCGAAAATGGGTGAAAATGGCAACTGGTGGAAATGGGATGAAACGCAAAAGAAGTATGTAGATACCGGGATTTTGGCAAAAGGCGGTATTCTCTATCCTACTTTTACGATTGATCCCGATACAATGGAACTGATCATGTTTTATCAGGATGATATAGCTGCTGATATGTTTGATATTGACAATGAAGGATTTTTAATTTTTAACCCCAAGTGATATGGCAGAAGGAAACATAAGATTAGGAAAGGTTGCTTTCGTGGATAAGGGAACTTATTCAGCAGCTACCACATATAATACATTTGATTTCATTACTACGGATGATAGTTGCTATCTCTGTATCAAGGACGGGAACAAAGGACACGCTTTAACCGAAACTACTTGGTGGAAATGTATAGCTCGTGGAACAACCGCCACAGCAGCAGCTAAAAAGGCTGAGGACGCTGCTAAACTGGCTAATGAAAAAGCTACAGCAGCCGATAGCGCAGCAGGTAAGGCAGTAGAGGCTACCAACAATGCCAACGCAAAAGCTAATGAAGCTCACGAAAAGGCAGAAGAAGCCAATACTGCTAAAGATAATGCAAATGAAGCTACTGGCGATGCAAGGGTAGTTATCGCAAGGCTGGAGGAACTGGAAGAATCGCTAATCTCAAAATACAAACTGATCCCTACTTCCATGAAGCTAAACTACCCGAAAAAAGTTACTTACAGGAATACCCAGCCTTTCAAAGTTGAGGTAGAATTACTTCCCGTAGATACTGGTAGGAATGTATTGTTTCTCGGTGATGATCGGGCGGTGTCTATCACTCCTGATGGCGTTTTTATGATTAACGGTGTAGGGATGAGTAAAATTCACGTTATCCCAACGGAAAATACGGGTATTTATCAAACTATACAGATTGAAGTACAAGAGCCAGGAATAAGGTTTACTTCTGGTAGGGGTATGCGTTTATCCGGCTCTGGTGGTATCATATTAACTTAGTAAATTTTATTGTTTAACTTCTTAACACTATAAAAATATGGCACTTACAGCAGAAGAGGAAGCTAAAGTAAAAAAGATTATTACAGCTTACGACAATGGCAAAAGATTAAATGAATTACCAGTAGCAGACAGCAGTAACCCTTTCGACCTCACAACTGAGGTATTGGATAAAAGCGGAGAAAGCAAACAAGCTGGTCTGGCTGCTATGCTACCTTATGCAGAGGATCAATGTAGTTATGGCGTAGAATTAGATGTAACAGTATCTTCTTCGGTTCTTACCCGTACTGGCAATATGACACTGCATAAAACATTGCCAATTCAAAGCAAGATGAAAGGGTGTTTGCTATCAGATGAAGGCAAGGTTATAGAATACCTAAATCCTACCAACTGGAAAGCGCATAAAAGGGATGGTTCCAATGGTATGGTTATGGTGGAAATCCCTGCTCACTGGAGAAGATTTTATACCAATGGAAACAAAAGAGGTGTACGAATCAGTGAATACCCGATACCTGGTTATCATTTCGTAAAGAAATGCTATATCTCGGCTTATGAGGCAACAATCCAACGTAGCACTGGTAAACTGGCTTCTGTAGTAAATACTTCGGCTGATTACAGAGGTGGTAATAACCAAGCAGATTGGGATGCTTTGCCTAAATCCCAATTAGGCAAGCCAGCTACATCTACGAGTAGAACAAACTTTCGTGCTGCTGCTCGTAAAAGGGGAGCTGGTACGCAATGGAACTGCATGGACTATAACGCTTATATCACTTTGGCATGGCTCTATTACATAGAGTATGGAAACCTTAACTGCCAGTTGGCTTTCAATGCCCAGAAAGATAGCAACGGGTATGCTCAGGGTGGTTTGGGTAATGGTGTAACTACATGGGATGGTACAAAGTGGAACAATTTTAGTGGTTATTATCCTATTATTCCTTGCGGTACGAGTGATGAATTGGGAAATGCTTCTGGTGAAGTAGCTTACACTTTAGAGAAAGCAGAAGGAGAAAGCAGCAAAGTTTTTACCGTACCTCGCTATCGTGGTATTGAAAATCCCTTCGGGCACGTCTGGAAGTGGACGGATGGAGTAAATATAGAAGTGAAAACCAATTCAGACGGAGGAACTTCTAAAGTGTATGTTTGCGATGATCCTTCTAAATACAACGATAGTAACTACACAGGCTATACGCTTAGAGGATTGGCTGCACGTGCAGAAGGTTATGCAAAAGAAATGATTTTCGGTGAATTTGGCGATTTGATTGCTTCTGTAGTCGGAGGTGGATCTACTACCTATTGGTGTGATTACTTCTATACCAATATAGGATCTAACGCTCTTAGGGGTGTCCTTTTCGGCGGTTATGCGAGTAGTGGCGATCGTGCGGGCTTCGGTTATGCGGGTACGCGTTACGCCCCCTCGAATACGCATGCGAATGTCGGCTCTCGGCTTTGTTTTATTCCTGAATCGTGAAGCGAGCCAGGTTTAGACTGCAAAACTTAAATGATTAATAAACAAATAAATATAGGTTGGTTGCTGGTGGGTGTCCTTTTCAGCGGTAATACGAATAATGGCGATCATGCAGGCTTCGGTTATGCGAATACGAATAACACCCCCTCGAATACGAATGCGAATGTCAGCTCTCAGCTATGATTTTTCAAAATTAACTCAACATACGAAGCAACGACCTTACCTATTGGTAGAAGATAACATAACTCATAAAGGTGCTGGTAGGGAAACCGAAGGCTCTGAGTACGAAAAACAAAGAATATGAAGAGATTAAGTAATTTATACGAGCAAATTATTTCACTTGACAACTTGCACCTGGCTGATGAAAAAGCCAGAAAAGGCAAGTTGCGTTCTTATGGTGTCAAACGACACGATAGGAATAGGGAAGCAAACATACTGGCTCTTCACGAATCTTTGAAAAACAAGACTTTTGTAAATTCTAAATATGAGGTATTTATAATCAGAGATCCCAAAGAACGGCTTATTTACCGTTTGCCTTATTATCCTGATAGGATCTTGCACCATGCCATTATGAATATTCTGGAGCCTATATGGGTGTCCTTATTTACAGAAGATACCTATTCTTGCATTAAGGATCGTGGTATTCATAAAGCAGCAGATAAAGTAAAGAAGGCTTTGAAAGAAGATCCAGAACACACTACTTACTGCTTGAAAATGGATATAGTGAAGTTCTATCCAAGTATAGACCATGATATTTTGAAAACAATATTACGGAAGAAAATCAAAGATAAAGATCTGCTTTGGTTGCTTGACGTAATTATAGACAGTGCCGATGGCGTACCCATAGGGAACTATCTAAGTCAGTATTTTGCTAATATTTATCTGGCTTACTTCGATCACTGGATAAAGGAGGTTAAGAAGGTAAGATATTACTTTAGGTATGCAGATGATATTGTGATTTTAGGCGATGATCCTAAACAGCTTCACAAACTCCGTATAGAGATTGAAGAATATCTGCATGACAATTTAAAGCTATCACTTCGTAAAGTGGATCCTAAAACTGGAAAAAAGAAATGGAAGTTTCAAGTATTCAAAATTGATAGCCATAGAGGTATTGATTTTGTCGGGTATGTCTTTTACCATACCCATACCCTTATTCGGAAGGGAATCAAAAAGAACCTATGTAGGAAGGCAGCCAAGCTGAATAAGAAAAAGCACATTTCCGATATGGAATACAAGCAAGTTATTTGCAGTTGGTTTGGCTGGGCTAAATACAGTAATTCTAAGCATCTATTAAAAACAATAATTAAAAAGCAAGTATATGATACACTACGATTTTAAGCCTTCTAAGTTAGAGGCTAACGGGAATGGTTCTTACACATACCGTTGGGATATTCAGGAAGTTCAAGTAGAAAACCATTTTGGAGAAGCTGGAGATAATGGGCAAACTACAAAATGGACTTGTAACGAAGTTGTTGTTTGGGGAATGGTTACAAATGATAAGCTGAAAAAGGCAGTTATTACCCATTTGTGGGATTCGGATAAAGAAGCCAAGATTATCAATGATTATAACGCTGCCCAGCTCGGTATTCTTACTGAAAAATCAGCTACCGATGATTACAAGGAATATTTGCAAAAGAGAAAAGCTATCAAAGAAATGATAGATAGCGATTGTAAGGAACTTAATATTATATTATGATGAAAAAGTTTAGTGAGTTAGGTGTAACTGTACAAGATGAACGTAAAATGTTCAACTGTAGCCAGGCTTCTATTTCGGACGTGCTGAACTGTGAGATCATTGTAGAAGATTTCATTCCAGATGTAAAGACTTCGCACGGTGAAGGAAGATACCTTGTGAAATTTAAACATAGCAATGGTGCGGATGGTAAGTTTTTCACAAACGCAGCTTCTTTAAAGAAAACTTTGGATCAGATCCCCAAAGACGCTTTCCCTTTCAGCACTACGATTAAAGGGATGAAATGCGGAAATGGTAAGATCTATCAATTCACTTAGTAAACATGAAAATACATTTCAACAACAAGGAGATTGATATTCTGGTAGATACAAGCAGCTACCGATATACGGCTTTACAGAATGTAGGCACTCTTTATCTGTACTTTGCCAGTGAAGAGTTCATAAACATTCCCGTAGGAGCTTATTGTATCTACAAGAATATCACTTACTACCTTATGGATCCTGACGACTTCAAGAAGAAAAGCAGTCGGAATTTTGAATACACTCTTGTAATGTATGACATAGGCGCAATATTGGGTAAATACAAATGCCGGGATATTGTTTCTAAGCGTTTAAAGTTCGATTACACTGCAAAACCTCACGAGCATCTACAGTTAATTGTAGATAATCTCAACATGAGAGATAGCGGTTGGAAAGTTGGCGAATGTATTGAAGCAGAAGAAAAGACTATTAACTACAACCATATCTTTTGTAGTGAAGCTTTGCCTACTATTGCCGATACCTTTAAGACGGAGTATGAAATAGATCCGGCTATCAAAACAATACACTTGCGTAAAGTTGAATATAACAAGGGTGAACCTTTGCCTCTTGAATATGGGAAAGATAAAGGTTTTGTTCCAGGTTTAGGACGCTCCAACCAGGACGGAAATAGACCTGTTACCATATTGTACGTTCAAGGTGGGGAGCAGAATATAGATTTTAGCAAATATGGTTCAAAGGAATTGCTTTTGCCCAAAAATCAAAGATTGGAGTATGAAGGACGCACTTACGTTTCGGATGCGGAAGGCTTGTATATAAAACGGGCTGATACAACCCTTACGGATGTTCAAGAGGATAGTTTGGATTGTTCTCATATTTCACCTAAAAGAGTTGGCAGTGTTTCTAATGTTGTTGTTTCTGATAAAGAAAAGAATTTCTATGATTTTATAGATAGTTCTATTCCCGATGATCTGAATTTTGAAGATTATGTGATAGAAGGTAATAACATGACTGTTATATTTCAGTCTGGTATGCTTGCTGGTAGTAATAAAGAATTTGAAGTTAAATACGTTCATAAAGAACGTAAATTCTTGATAACGCCACAAGAAATAGACGGTCAGATTATGCCCAATGACATATATAAGCCTAACCTGGGGGATAAATACGCAGTATTCGGAATACAGTTGCCGGATGCCTACATTTGCAATAATTCAACGAAAGAAGGCGCAAGCTGGGATATGTTCAGGGAAGCAGCCAAATATCTTTATGAGAATGAAGATCCAAAATTCACATTCAAAGGAGAATTGGATAGCATTTATTCCAAAAAGCGTTGGCTCTCTATTGGTGGTAAAATAAAATTGGGCGGTTATATACTTTTTAAAGATCCGCAATTCATACCAGAAGGTATAAAGATAAGGATTACCAGTATTAAGGAGTATATACATAGACCTTACAGCCCGATTATTGAATTATCCAATACTACTACTGGAGTAACGGTTTCAAGCGAATTAAACAAGATAGAGAGTAACGAGGTTAAAACCGATAACCAATATAAAAACTCTATCCAGTTTACAAAAAGACGTTTCAGGGATGCAAAAGAAACTATTTCAATGTTGAATGACGCTCTTTTGCATTTCTCAGGTTCTATCAGTCCGATTTCGGTACAAACAATGAGTTTGCTTGTTGGCGATGAAAGTTTGCAGTTTCGTTTCGTGAACAACAAAACCAATCCGACACAAGTAGAATATTTCGTTACCTATGACAGCAAAAAGAAAGTGCTTTCGGCTCCAGGTGGAATATTACAGCACATGACTATCGGGATTGATACACTTTCTTCTGGGCATAAAGCCAGTGAGTATAAGTTTTGGGATATTGAAAAATACACTTCTCCAACTTTGACGGAAACCGTAGGGTATTATCTCTATGTGAAGGCTAATAAAAATGGCACTACTGGATCATACGTCTTAAGTAAAAACGCTATCAAGCTGGAAGGTGTAGAGGGTTATTATCATTTCCTTGTAGGTATTCTAAACAGTGAATTTGAAGAGGATCGTTCCTTTGTCGAACTATTCGGATTTACAGAGATACTTCCAGGAAGAATAACTACAGACAGAATCGTTTCAAGCGATGGGCTAAATTTCATGGACTTTGTGAATAACGCTTTTCGTGTAGGAAATTCAGACAGCTATTTTGATTGGAATACCAAAGGAGATAAAAAATTACGTCTGAAAGGCACAATCGTGCAAAGTGAAAGTGGCGATGAAAGCCCTATAGGTTGTTTTCGTGGCGTATATGACAACTCTTATACCTATTATTGGGGTGATGAGGTTATCTATGATGATGGAACTGGCTATTCTATGTATCGTTTTGTATCAAAGAATCCCGTTAAAGGTATTTCTCCAAATAATAGTAACTATTGGATTATTGTAGCCCAAAGAGGTGTGGGTATTTCAAATACAGACGTTCTGTATGCCATATCATCCAGTAATACTACAGCACCAACATCCGGTTGGCAGACAACAGCTCCAGCCTGGAAAGATGGATATTACATTTGGAGTAAAACTAAAGTTGTTTACACGGATGGCGACATAGTATATACAGATGCAGCTTGTATCACAGGTGGCAAGGGAGAAACAGGCAATGGTATAAGTTCAATAATTGAGCAATATTATTTATCATCCTCTGCAACTTCCCTTTTAAATGGTAGCTGGTCTAATTCACGTCCAACTTGGAAAAATGGTTGGTATATATGGACACGATCCGTTATTAATTACACAAACGGCAACAGCATTACTACAGAGGCTATTTGTGTTACTGGAGAAAAAGGAGAAACTGGGGATGATGGTATAAATGGTGATTATTTTGAATATCGGTACGCTGTTAATGGCTCCAGAAGTACACCGCCTTCACTGAGTAAAACGAGCCGTAATCCTTCGGGATGGAGCACAACCGTTCCAACTGTAGGAAACTTGCAATACTTATGGTTTACAGTAGCAAAAATCAATGGTGAAACAAATTCATTGATACAGAACTGGAGTACACCAGCCCGGCAAACTCCGTATGATGGAGTGGATGGTAGAAATGGAGATACTGGTCCGACTATGGTTTATCGTGGTGTCTATGGCAGCTCTAAAGTTTACTATGGTACTTCAAAACGTGTAGATGCAGTAAAATATAACGGACACTATTATGTTGCCAGAGTGGATGCCGGAAATGGCTTTCAAAATCATGTACCTACCGATACTGCTTATTGGAATGATTTCGGTGCTGAGTTTGAGAGTATAGCAACTAATTTGCTATTGGCTGAGGGTGCTAATATCGGAGATTGGTTTATGAGTGGTGGAAAGATTGTTTCTACACTCTTGGATGGTAATAAGATCATTCTTGATGCTTCAATGGCTCGTATATTGATAGAATCCAGCCGTTCTGGTGGTGATTATTCAGAAAGCCAATATCAGGGATCTAAAATTACGATAGATGCGAATAACGGCTTGATTGAAGCCCGAAGTAAAAGCAATAGCCGTGTAGCCTATATGTCGCCTACGGGTATCTTTTGTAATAATGCAGAAACACAAGCTGTTTCGGCTATTTTGGGTTATACGCATAAGGCTTCTATCGTAGGGCTTGGATTTGGTACTGTGAATAAAAGTGATTGGAACAATGAAAACTTTTTAGCTGGCGTATATGGTAGAGCTTCAAACAGTGGCACAGCCCCCGCTTATGGTGGCTTCTTCCAGAATTTGATGGCAGCAGGTCTATTTTTACATAGAAAGGCTATAGAAGAAAGCTCTTCTTCTGTTTATTTGTCTGAAACAGACAGCTTGGTTATTGGATATTCAAGAAACCAGCAAATCGTTTACCTCCCTTCTGATGGTGTGATTGGTAGGACTATATTTTTTAAGCAATGGTGGACAGGATATATGAGAGTTTACCCACGTAGCGGAAATGTGTTGTATGATGATCACACCCAAAATGATTATTATGATATTGGCGAAGGTCAGGGTGCTATATTCCATTTTACAGTGGGGTATGTCGATGGTGTAAAAAAATCAGCATGGTTAGTTAGTAGATATAAATTTTAATATTATGATTGAATATGGCTATATAAACGAAAACGGATCTCTTGTTTCTAAATTTTTAGAGGAATACAGTGAGAAGTTTAAAAATGAAGAAACTGGAGAGATTGAAACGAGAATAGTATCAATCCAGGAGCTGTCTCTTATACACATCTCCGAGCCCACGAGACCGTACTAGATCT
>ENA-UADP01000181-UADP01000181.1-human-gut-metagenome-genome-assembly--contig:-NODE-181-length-17435-cov-3.860357_pt1 | contig 17435 bp, 9 predicted proteins | sample MGYA00244263_ERZ654259 | MGnify/ENA primary metagenome ERZ654259 (study PRJEB26926, sample SAMN06165106) | human gut metagenome | biome: ENVO:00009003; feature: ENVO:2100002; material: ENVO:00002003...
GTCTCGTGGGCTCGGAGATGTGTATAAGAGACAGCCTTGCTGGATGCGATACGCTCAAACCACGGTGATACTTCTGCGACAAAATGCGTTCCGTTAGGGCTGTTGGGCGCTTGCAGGGATTGGAACGCCGCCGAAAGGCGCTGTGCTTCGGCAAGCACCTTTTCATCGGAGAGCCGTCCGATATGCTCTTTGAAATTACCGGGTTTCAGCCGTTCACGCTTCCGGCTCTCGTCGCGCAGCAGATCCCGCAGCGCGTCCGGGTCATGCGGCACGGCCTCATAACGCACGAACTTTCCGTACTCCCGATCCGGCGTCGCTTCAAAGCGGTATTCCTTGGGCAGCTCCCGTGAGCCTTTTTCATAGATCAGACGGTTATTGTCTGTCCGCAAGGCGGTCTGGATTGCAAGCTCGGCTTTCGTTGCATAGTCCAGCTCATAAATGCTGCCCTTTACCTTGCCGCTTTCCATGCCGGACAGCACCACGGCATAGGCAAGCACACGCTCCTTGGTCTGCTCATGGTAAAAGCGGAACGTATTATGCTCCCGCGTTCCGCGCAGAAACACGTCCCGTTCCCGCAGACAATGCGTTCCATTGGGACGGGAAAACCATAAATAGACCTTATCCTCGGCATTTTTACTCTTTGCTGCCTGTGTCAGAATCTTCTTGTCAATGTCAAAATCGTTCTGAAAGGCTGCTGTGTTCTGCTGCATGATCTGTTGCAGGGATGCCAGCACATCCACATTTTCAAATTTATTCATAGGTCACTCCATTTCCAAAGCCTGCCGGATGCTCCGTTTGGCTTCCTGTTCCTTTTCTCGCTGCTGCGGCTTGCAGGACTGCGCACGATCCGCTTTGAGCTGCGCACGGATAGATGGCTTTTTGCCGTCCGGGTCGCGCTGCGGCGTTCTGCCGTCCTCGGCCTTGACCGCTGCGGCAAGCGCAGAGAGCGAAATCACCTCGCCGCGCTTTGCCTTTTCTTCCAGCTCGTCCACGGACGGGGTGTTGTTGATCTGCCCGTCAATCATGTTGTAGTTCTGCTCGGTGGACAGTTCTGCCGTGCGCATATAGTTTTCCTGCTCCCGCTGCTCGGCGGCAATGGCAAAGGCCTGTGTGCCGTTGCCCATGATAAGGTATTTGCCGTCATCGGTGCTGTGGTGATACCCATAGCCTGCGGCTTCCATCTGCTCACGGGTCATATTGGCAATGTGGAAGCTGCCGCGCGGCGTTGAAACGCGCTCCCCGGTCAGGTGGCCGTCAGGGACAGCGGATTCCTGCTGCTGGGCGCTGCGTTGCACGTCAATGGGCTTTTCCCCGGAGATAGGCTGAATACAGGAAATGTACCCTGCGGCGTAGTATGCGTTTTTGTTAAGCTGGCGCTGCCATGCGCCGACGCTGGGTGCCCAGCGAAAGCCGTTTGCTTTCAGCTCGTCCCGCGCTGCTTCATCCGGCTTGCCGTCAAAGAACACTTGCAGACGGTTATCTGCTTTGTTGGCTTCCACGCGCCCGCCGTCAAATTCCCATCCCGCAAAATTGGTTTCCTCATGCTGCCGCACCTGTTCAATGCGCCCACGGATGCGGCGGATCTCAGCGTTGTTGTTGGAGAGCATATAGGCGGGGTACGGCCGGCTCTTATCCAGATGCCAGGACTGCGACATTTCCTGCTGCAATTTGGTGATCTGCTCCGGCGTCAGACTGGGGCAGCCCTCCAAAGTCTTATTCTTACGGAAATAGGCATTGACGGCTTTCATGGTTTCCTGCGCCGATTCCAGCTTGACGAGCTTGGCTTCCAGCTTTGCCGCTGCCTGCGGGTCGTCCATGCTGATACCGCCCATGCCTGTGCTGCGGATCTTATCCAAAATTCCCTGAACATCCTGCCATTCCTGCATATTGCGGTCACGGGCGGCGTTTTGCTTCTCTTTCTTGCGAACAGGGAAATTGCTGCCGCCTGCAACGAGGATCGAGGGAACACGGGCTTCAATGGCATAGTGGTCGTTCAGATTTTCCGCCAGCTTGCGGGCGTAGGTGTCCAGCAGCGCGTCAATTTTCTCATGGTACATGGGATCGACGCGCTCTTTCTGCCGCTGTGCAATCGCCGCTGCCTGATCCACCATCTGCCGATATTCGGCGGTTGCGCTGCCTGCGGCGTAGTCGCGGTAGCTGTTTGCATCGTTGGCACGTCGGGCGGCGCCCTCATTGATGGTGTAATACCTGACGGCGGTTTGCTCCGGCACGGTATCTGCGGACGGCGTTTCCTCCGGCTGCTCCTGTACGTCGGTGGGCTGCTCCTGCGGCTCATAGCCATTGGCGGCATATTCCTCCACGGTCATGCCTGCGGCTTCGGCTTCCTGTGCGATCTCACTTTCTACATGGGCTTTGTAGTCCTGAAGCTCTTTATCAAAATCGGAAAGCTGCGGTGGATCGGGCAAGTGATAATCGCCCGCGTTCAGCTTTTCCCGGCAAGCGTCCACATGGGCAAGAACCGCATGAAAATATGCTGTCTGCTCCGGCGTCAGGGCTTCTCCATTTTCCAGCATATCCGCAGCGGTGCGCTCCTGCTCGGAGAGATTGCAATGCAGCCGCATATACGGTACAAACTCGGTGAGAAGCGTTTCACGCTCGGCCTTGTCCTTTTCCCACGCTTCCGTACCCTCGTTGTGCAGCACAAAGTTTTTCCAGCTTTCGTCCTTGGCGTAGTATTCGTGATAGGCTTGGATATGGTCGATCAGAGCGCCGTCCCCGTCGCCAAAGTCTTGCCGTCCCTCGTAGCTGTCACGTTCCCCGTGAAATGTGCAGTCAATGCGGAATTTGGTTTTATCGTACCAGCCGCCTGTGTAGCCCGGCTTCTCACGCTCGGAACGCTTTTCATCGTCCAGCGCCTTAAAGAGCGCGTCGGCACGGGCAAGCGGGAGCTGTTCACCCTCTTGCAGTTTATCGCTCTCGCTCCAAAGAATCGTCACGACGGGCTGTACCGCAGGATCAAGGGAGGGTGCTTCCTTGCCGGACACTTCCTCTTGGGCATGGAACATGGCAAGCTGTTCGTCGCTGGCATAGGTCAGGTCGTCAAACTCCAAATCGTTCAGTTCGCCTTGGATCAGCGCAGCCAGCGATTCATACGGTCGGCTTTCAATTAGCACATCACCCAAATATTTTTCAATGCGGAAGTCCGTCAGGTTTGCGTATGCCTGAATGGGGATTTCATCATCCGTAACGGTCGTGTGTCCAATACCAACGGCGGACAAGTCGCTGAAATCTGCGCCGGAATGAAATTCTTCGCGGCAGTAATCGTCGATCAGCTTTTTCGCAAGCTCCAATTCGGCGCGTCCCCGTGCGGCGTCGCTCAGATGCAGAGAGTAAAGGTCGGAAGCAGAGGAAAAGCCGACGTTGTTGAAAACATAGTCCACATCACTTTCTTTCAGCGCTCCGGCTGCATAGTAATTCTCCCGCGTGGGTGTCGGGCTTACGCTTCCGGATGCAATATCGTGATTCAAGCCCGTTTCCAAATGCGTGCAGATTTTTCCGTCCACCGCCAGCGACGCATAGTACCAGCCTATGTAACCGCTGCTTTTCTGATCTGCGCCGTCGTTGAACTCCACATTCAGCAGCGTGTAGGGCTTCAAGCCCTTTTCTGCGGCAATGGCATTGTCCTGAAGCTCGCGCTCTTTAAGGGCGGTATAAGCAGTTTCCTTTGCAACACGGATGATTTCAGGGTTATACCGCACCAACGCGCTATCGACAAGCTCCTGCTGTACCTTTTTGGTTTTGGCTTTTCGCGTCATGTGGTTGCCCAAAAACAGAGAGCTGCCGTTATCAAAGCGAATGGAAATATCACTTGTGCCGCGCCATTTTCCCGTGCAGGGCGAGGTTTCAATCGTGCCGGATGTGCAGCCAAACGCCTGCGCGATCACGCCGATTTTCTCCTGCATGGAGAGCGTTTCATACCTCTTGGCAATTTCAACAGCCTGTTTCTGTAATTCTGTCAGTGGTCGTTCCACTGGCGGAGCGTCAACCTGTGCTTCCTGCTGTGCGGCCTGCTCCGGCTGTAAAAACTCCGGCACTTCGGTATAGCCGCCGCGATCCAAATAGTGCGCCGTTTCCTGCTCGCCGCGATGCAGCACAATGACATCGGACATGGAAAGGCTATGCCCGGTAAAATCCTGCGGCCTGTCCATATTGAAGTGAACAAAAATGTCCTCCAGCGTGTCCGTGTCGGAGAGCGGTGCGGTATAGACCAGCTCATAATTTTCGCGGTCAACCCGCAGCCCAGCGGCCGTTACCTGTTCCAACGGCTCAAATCGGAGATCCCGCGTTGCGTCGCCGTCTTTGAGCTGATAAATGGAAAAGGTGTTCTCCGGCATATCCTGCGCAGCATCCTGTTCCTGCTCTGCGGTGTGCTGCGCCTGAAGCTCTGCAAAATGCCCCTCGATTTCGGAAATAAGCTCGCTGGCGGCGGTGCGGATAGTTTCAAGGGATGCTTTTAGCTCCTTAATATCGCGGCCGCTGCTCCACCCGGCGACGTAGCCAAAGGAGTAGTCCGACGTGTCCAGCCCGAAATGCTGGCACACCGTATAGGCGACGCTTTCCGCTTGCACCTCGCGGGTGCTGCGGTCGGGTCGCTCCGCCTGCTCCGGCGCGTTCAGGTCAATATCGTGCAGCTTGGCATGGGCAATCTCATGGATTGCCGTCTTGATGGTTTGCAGCTCGCTCATGCCGTCGTCAATGGCAATGCGCTTTTCTGCAAGGTCATAATAGCCGTGTGCGCTGCCGTCGATTTTTTCAAGCGTCACAGGAACGGGAGAGGTCAGCTTCAAGGCTCTCCAAAAATCTTCATACTGTTCCACATTGCCCGTGAGCGCGTCCACGGCAATGTCGGGAAGCTCCTTGCCCTCGGTCTGGCTTACATCGAATACAGACACCACCTTGAACGCCGGGATCGTCACCTCCTGCTGCTCCGTAACGGGTTTCCCGTCTGCGCCGATCACGGGCTGCCCGGTGTCCGGGTCAGTTTTCTCCACATCCTTTTTGATTTTGTAGGGCGCGGGCGCAAGAATCTTGATGCCCTTTTCGCCGGATTTGACATGGCGTTCAAATTCGTCTCGCCACTTTCCATAGCCTGCAACAAGGGATGCGTCCGGCTTCTGCATGACGATCAGCAGCGTATTGTTCAGGCTGTAATTGTGGAAGCGGGACATGGCTTTCAGATAATCCCGATACCGTTCACTTTCAAAAACCTCCTGTACGCCCTGTTCCAGATGCTCGGTGATCTCCTTGATTCTGCCTTGTGTGTCGGTGGCGTTCAGCACCAGCGGACGCACGGGGATTGGCTCTGTGGGCAGCGCCGCGCCCTGCGGCAGCTCGTCCATATCCCGCTGGGGGCTGGGCTGCGCAGTCAGGCGATATTCCTGCGGCACTTGGTTGGCTTTGTACCACTCCGCATAATCGTTGCCGTTATTGTAGACATAGCCATAATCGGTGAAAATGCCGCGATCCTCTTTGACCGCTTCGCGCCCATAGCTCTTGTAATCAAAGAACCTCTTGGCAGCGTCCGGCAATTCCAGCTCGTCCAGATCGTCAATGAGATAATGCCCGTAATCGTCGGAATTGTGTACGGCGGGATAAAGCCAGTAGCAGTCCAGATTGTGCGTCAGGTTGATTAAGTCCGCCGCGCTTGCCGCATGGTCGCCATACTGTGCGGCAGCGGCAAACTTGTCGCGTTCCTCGTCGCTGCGCTGGGTGAGCAGCGCGGCAAGATAGTTCAAATCGTCCAGACTTTCGCCGGGCTGCAAGGCTTCGCTCCACCCGTCCAAAGAGGATTGATAGGCAGATACCTGATACTGTTCCGTGTCGCTCCCGTCTACGCCCAGCCGTTCAAAAACAGCTTTCATCGTTTCGGCATCGGTAGGCAGCGATACCCATTCCGCAACAGGCGTTTCCTCGGTGTGCCGTGCGGTGTTGATAAGATATACTTCCAAAAGGTGTTCGTCCACGTCTGCGCTCCTTTCTGACATAAGGGTTTGGGACTATCCCAACAAGCAATCGCCGCCCGGTCTGTGCCGGACGGCGATTTTTGGGAGTTGTAGCCACACTCCCTATGCTTGCTGCGTTACTGAATCGTTCTTTTATCTCCGTAAAATGCGTTCTGTCACGCTTTCAAAGCCGCTTTTCGCAGTTTCCATAGGAATACCCCGCACACTCCAAAAGCGTGTCTGGAAAACCGCTTGCCGCAAGGCTTTTGAAGCCCCTAAACCGTGACGCACCGAGCCTTTGCCCGCTGGCGGCGCTTGCGCTCGGCGGCGTTGTGCCGGGCAGCATAGGGCGCACAGCGGTCACAGTATTTTGCACGGTTGCTGCGGGCGGGAAAGGGCTTGCCGCACAGCTCGCATTTCTTTCGGGTGTCCGCCGTGGTTGCAAGATCTGCGCACAGCTCCCGGTCTGCGGGCAGCACTGCTTCCCGGAAGTATCGGCAGAGCAGCGAATAGCTGATGGCCTGCACACAGACGCACGGCTCGCCGTCGTCCAGCAGCAGACAGCATCCGCGCACATTGTTGGCGCAATGGCAGCGGGTCAGCTTTTTCACTCTGCGATGCTGCGCGTCATTCAGCCGGATCATTTTCTCTGTTCGATACGGTAATTCACATATTTTTCTCCCGTATCACACAGTAGCACCGTCCCGTCATAGGTCTTGCCCGTGCGCTCAGAGTACAGCCCTTTGACTTTCGCCTTGCCGTCCTTTAGGAGCGCAGCGGCGATCTTCTTGGAAAAGACGGTTCTCCGGCTTTCAAAGAATTTGTCATTCTTCCACATGACAAAGCGGCAGGAGCGGTCAGAGCAATAGAAATTCTTCTTGCCCTCATAGACGGGGCTTTTGCAGCGGGGGCAGATGCCGACAGCTTCCTTTTCCGGCGCAAACAACTTTTTTCCGTCCTCGGTGATGTGGGAATATCGCTTCACCAGCTCCTGCGTCATATCCTCGATTCCCTGCATGAAGCTCTGCGGGTCGTCGCTGCCCTTGGCGATCTCCGTCAGGCGGGTTTCCCATTCAGCGGTGAGCAGCGGCGATTTCAGCATATCCGGCAGGATAACGGCGAGATTGATGCCGTCCTTGGTCGGCACAAGACTTTTGCCCTTGCGCTCGACAAATCCGGCAGAGAGCAGCTTTTCAATCATCGCTGCCCGCGTTGCCGGAGTTCCCAGCCCTTGCCGCTCTGCATCCTCCGGCATATCCTCCTTGCCCGCGTTCTCCATTGCGGACAGAAGCGAATCCTCGGTGTAGGGCTTGGGCGGCGTGGTGTAATGCTCGGAAACAGAAGCCGTGACCGTTTCAAAAATCTGCCCCTCGGAAAGCTCCGGCAGCGCCACATCCTCTGCGCTGTCCTCGTCCGGCTTTGCTTTGAGCGTGGCGCGGAAACGGGCGTCAATGTCTTTCCAGCCCGCAATCAGAATCGTTTTGCCCTTGGCGGTGAACGGCTTGCCGCCGCAGTCAAAGACCGCCGTAACGGTTTCATACTCCTGCGGCGCGGCAACGGCGCACAGCAGCTTGCAGCAGACAAGCGACATCAGCTTCTTTTCGCTCTCCGGCAGTCCGTTAAAGCCGTTGCCTGCAAAGGCCGCCGTGGGGATAATCGCGTGGTGGTCGGAAACCTTGGCGCTGTTGATGACACGCCCGATCTCCGGCGTAAGTTCCGCGCCCTGCATAAAGGGAAGCACAGGCAGCAGCGCCGCAACAAGGTCGGTTGCCGTCTGCGCCATATCCTCGGTGAGATAATTGCTGTCGGTACGGGGATAGGTCAGAAAACGCTTTTCATACAGGCTTTGCGCATAGTCAAGGGTCTGCTTGGCGGTAAAGCCGTAAACGCGGTTGGCTTCCCGCTGCAACAAGGTAAGGTCAAAGAGCTTCGGCGGCAGCGCGGTTTTCTTCTCCTTTTTGAGAGAAACACAAACGGCCTGCGACGATTTGCAAGCCGTTCTTAGCGCATCCGCAGCGGCAGCGTCGGAAATGCGTTCGCTTTCCGCGTCCACGCCGCCGCAGTCGATATGTACGATGTGGTATTTCTCCTTGTGGAACATCGTAATTTTTCCGTCGCGCTCCACCAGCAGATTCAGCGTAGGTGACAGCACCCGTCCCACATTCAGGGTCTTGTGGTACAGCACGGAGAAAAGCCGCGTCGCATTGATGCCTACAAGCCAATCTGCCCGCGCACGGCACAGCGCCGATTGATACAGCGCATCGTATTCCGTTCCGGCTCTGCGTCCGGCAAAGCCCTCGCGGATGGCAATGTCCTCCATTGAGGAAATCCAAAGGCGGGAAAAGGGCTTCGTGCATCCGGCCTGCTCATAGACAAAGCGGAAAATCAGCTCGCCCTCGCGCCCGGCATCGCAGCCGTTCACCACCTCGGAAACGTCGCTGCGGTGCAGCAGCTCTTTCAGAACGGCAAGCTGCTTTTCTTTGCCGGGAGTAGGGGCATATTTCCACGTCTGCGGCAGAATGGGAAGATCCTCATAGCGCCACTTTTTGTATCGCTCGTCGTAGCTGCCCGCGTCTGCCATGCTGATAAGATGCCCAATGCACCACGACACCAGCAGTCCGTCGCCGGAAAAATACCCGTCTTTTTGCTCCGCAGCACCCAGCGCAAGGGCAACGGTCTTTGCCACGGAGGGCTTTTCACAAATAATCAAAACACTCATTCTTCATTCTCCTGTTCATCGGGATCGCTGGCGCTGTCTGCGTCCTCATAATCCCCGTATTCTTCGGCTTCGTCATCCTCGTCAAAATCGAACTCGTCCAGCTCGTCGCCGCCCTTGACGCTGGATTTCGGCTTACGCAGCTTGAAGTACCACAGCGCACCGCCGCTACCCGCAGCAAGGATCAGCACAAGGATCAGGATGCCGCCCATATTGTTTTTCTTCTCCGGCGTCGGCTCGTCGGGCTGCTCTGTTTCCTCCGGCATCGCTTCCTTTCCGGCGCAATTCGTCATATCCGTTTTGCAGAGGGCGCAGTTCGTATTGACCTTGCCAGCGGTGCATTTTTCGGTGCAGGAGCAGACAACGGGCGTATTCTGGCTGTCGTCCTCCAGCAGCGCCATCAGGTCGGCTTCATCTACGGGATTCAAGAAATATGTCTGATAGCGTTCTTCTTCCTCGTCCAGCAGCTTGTCATAGTCAATGACGATATACAGCGTATGCCCATTTCGGGTTTCCACGGTGATAAACTGCTGGTTGGTGTGTTTATCATAGAGAAGATCGCGGGTTGCGGCGATGCCATCCTCGGTGAACGGAGTGCCGGGGACAATCGTGGTGTCCTCCGGCTGCGGTTCCTCCTGCCATGTTTCAGGCGGCAGCTCGTCATCGTAGTAGTCGCCGCCGTCCGCATAAGCGACGGTGGCAAAGGCCGTCATGCACAGCACCGCGCAGAGCAGCGCGGCGAATACAGAGCGAAAATGCTTATTCTTCGTCATCGGTCATGTCCTCCTGTTCGTGATAGGCGGTTTCCACGGGCGGCGCGTCGTTGCCGCCGCCGCGCAGGAAGTTCATCAGCTCGTCGCGGCTCATGCACATAGAGCGGACAAGATTGACGATTTCAAAGTTTTCCTGCTCGGTGCGCTGGGCTTCCAGCTCTTTCAGCCTGTTTTGGTACTCGGTGATTTTGCCGCGGGTCTTTTCGATTTCGCGGTCAATGCGGTCAATTTTGCTCATAGCCATAGGTTAGCAACTCCTTTCATTCAACCGCTTTTCGTAGCGGTATTTCATTTGCGCCGGATAGAGCGGCTGGGCAGGACGGCGGCTGCCTGTCCATGCCTTGCCGCCCGCAAGTCCGGCGTTCGTCCAGCCTGCGGCGCGTAGGCTCGCGCCGCTTTCGGTGTCCAAGGTGTAGGTGATAATTTTTCGGTAGCCCATCGCCCGCGCAGCCCGTGCCGCTGCCGCATAGAGGATGCTGCAAGCGTTTTTCGTGCCATCGCTGCACAAGCGGTTAACTTCCAACGTAAAGCCGTCGTCCAAATAGCGGCTCACAGGCCGTCCCACAATGGCAACGGCACAAAGCCGCCCATTTTCAGCGCAGCCAATGGAAAACTTGTGTCCGGCGACGGGCTTGTGGTGGCGGTGATGCTGCCGCACAAACTCGTTCGCCTGCGCAAGAGAAACAGGGATCAGCGTCAGCATAGCCGCCCTCCTTAGTTATACGGCGGTCTGGCGTAGGCGTAGAAATGCGCCTGCCAATAGCTGCTGTTCAGGTTGGAATAGGAGATCGGATCTCCGCAATGGATCATCATGGAATTGCCGACGTAGATTCCCACATGGCTAACGCCCGGAGTATCGTATGTCCCGACGAAAAACACGAGGTCGCCCGGCTGCGGGTTGGAAACAGGGGTGGAAATGTTGTAAAGTCCCTGTGCGCCCAGCCTGCCCGTATTGCACACGCCGCTGTTTGTCAGCACCCAGCTCACAAAGCCGGAGCAGTCAAAGGAGGTAGACGGGCTGCTGCCGCCCCACACATAGGGGTATCCCAAATACTTTTCTGCTTCCGTGATAACGGCGGCAAAGGTTTCGTCCTCCATTGCAGAGGGCGGGATCTCATATCCCTCCGGGCGGTTTGTGATGTACTTCGGGATGTACTCGCTATCCCCGAACAGCTCCGGCTTGTTGCCCAGCACCGACATATACAGCGCATATTTGGACAGCGTTTCTTCGTCCATGATATAGACGGGGAGATGCGAGAGATCGAAGTTTTCCAGCTCGACGGTGCAGATGTAGTAGTTATACGGAACTTCTACCTCATACTCATTGCCCTCGCTGTCTGTTCGGGTAACGGTGCGGTAGCGCACCTCGGTCACGACGGTTTCCGTGAGAATATATTGCTTTTCAAAGAGCATTTGCAGCGTCCCGCGCACCTCGCTTGCCGTCCATGCGCCGTCATGCAGCGCGGAGAGGATCGATGCCAGAACATAGGGATCGTGCTTGATCTCGTCAAGGTCATAGTGGTATTCGTCGTAATCATGGGTGCGTTCATAGGTGTCGAGATATTCTTGCAGCTCGGCTTCCAGCGCACAGTAGGCGGCTTCGGCGGCGAGAATGTCCGCGTCCTCCGACTGATAGCTGGATGCAGCCACACCTCCGCCAGCCGCGCCCACCAGCGCAGAGCAGGATTGCAGCCCGCCGATCAGCATGACAATCAGCAGGAAACCAGCCAGAACGACCAGCACACCTTTCCAATGGCGGGCAACGAACTCCGCTGCTTCCTTTGCCTTTTCTGCCGCTTTTTTCGCTGCCGTCGCGGTGGCTTCTGCGGTTTTTTCGGCACCTTTGGCGGTTGCCTGCGCGGTGCTGCCCGCAGCCTTTGCCGTTCTTGCAGCCTTGGCATACTCACGCTTTAGACGCTGCTTCTGGAAAAAGCGATTGAGCGGATTGCCGGAGAGCATTTCAGGGTTATCATGCAGCGCCTTTTGGTAGAGATATTCTGCATTGGCATTTAAGGCTTTGCGCTCGGCCTTTTCCGCAGCGCGGTAGGGTTTCAGCTTGCGGTGACGGCGCTCCCAGCGAATTGCACCGCCTGCGCCATGCTCGGCAAGTTCTTCGGCTTTATGCCCGCTTTCCACGCCGACGTTTTCATGCTCGACCTCATGGATTTTTCCGTGCGCCTGTACTGCGACCTCCCGCAGCGGACGACCTAACGGATTCGGTTTCAGCTTGGGCGGGGACTTATCCACGGTATCAAAGCGCAGCTTGGCCTTGGCTGTGCCGCTGGCTTCATCAAAGACACGCTCCTTGCGCAGCACCCGTTTCTTGGGGATCGCTGCCTGCGCTGCATCCAGTTTGTCGGCGGCCTTTTCCGCACGGTGGATATGCTCGTGCAGCTCCGGCACGGCGCGTTCTTCTTCGGAAAACTGCAAACGGGATGCAGAATACCGCTGCTGCGCTGCGTCGCGGGACATCCGCGCTGTCTGCCGCGCCTTGTGCGCGTCATGCTCTGCGGCCGCACGGTCAAAGAACTTTTCCGCTGTACCGCCCGGCGCAGCGGAAGTCGGAATGTCCTGCGGGATATTGGAAACGGGGCTGCCGCCCTGCGGCTGAAATGGCTCGGCGCTTGGCTGCTGCGGTTTGGGCTGCTCCTTTTCCGGCTCTTTTTGCTCCTGCGGGCGAAGCTGCCGCCCGTGCTTGGGGGCATCCTCTGCCGGATTCATAGGTGCGTCGCGTTTTCCCATCTGGACAGGCTGCCTATCCGGGGAAAGCTGCTTTTCCGCGTCGCGCTCGGAAATATGGATTTCTGCACCCGTGGTCTGATTGTCCAGCACCGCGCCATCGCGGGTCATACGCTGGGTGAGCTTATCGCGGGACTTAAATTCTTTCAATGGGTATCACCTCCGATCCGTTCCCGTGCGAGGGAACAAAATTCCGTGTTCAGTTCAATGCCGATGTAATGCCTGCCGTGCCGCTTCGCCGCAAGCCCCGTTGTGCCGCTGCCCATGAATGGATCAAGGACAATGCCGCCCTTGGGACAGCCCGCCAGAATACAGGTTTCCGCCAGCAGGGGCGGATAAGCGGCAAAATGCCCGCCCTTGTAAGGCACAGTGTTGATAAACCACACATCGCGCTTTGCCCGGACGGGTGAGATCATGTCGTCGGTAATACTGCCTTTTTTCCTCGGCTTATTGATATTCTGTGTCTGCGGCTGTCCCGGAACGGGTGAGGAATACTTGCCCACGCCGCGCCCTGCCTTTTTGCGCAGGGCGGTCGTGGGGGCAATGGGTTCGGCAATGGCAAGCCAGTCATAGAAATAACGCCTGCTCTTGGTTAGCATGAAAATATGCTCATGGCTGCGGGTGCAGCGGTCTTTGGTACTCTCCGGCATGGGGTTTCCCTTTGCCCAGATCACGTCATTACGCAGATACCAGCCGTCGGCGCGGAGCGCAAAGGCCAGCATCCACGGAATACCGATCATGTCCTTTTGCTTGCAGCCCCGCACCGCTTGACAGAGAGAAATGTTCTGCCCGTTGCGCCCCTGCGGGTATTTGGGGTCACGGGTATCACCTTTGCTGCCTGTGCCGCAATAGCTGTCCGCAATATTTACCCACAAGGTTCCATCCGGGCGCAGCACCCGGCGCACCTCGCGGAATACCGCTGTCAGCCGCGAAATGTATTCCTCCGGCGTAGCTTCCCGCCCGATCTGTGCGTCCATGCCGTAATCCCGCAGCCCATAGTAGGGCGGCGAGGTCACGCAGCAATGGACGCTGCTCTCCGGCAGGGCTTTCAGCACATTCAGACTGTCGCCGCAGAGAATGGTATCAAGCTCCATCGTCATACACCGTTCACCTCGCTCGGCTTGGTGGACATGATGCGGTAAAGCTCGGTGTCCCGTGGGAACTTATCTGCAAAGGGCAGGATCACATTTTCAAAGAACAGCAGTCCCTCGCCGGGTGGGGAGTTGGTGACGAACTTTAGCTGCTCCGGCGAGATGTTCAGACGTTCGGCAAGAATTTTGCGGTCGCCCGCCGCTTGGTTGAGCATACAGATGAAGTCTGAATTTTCCAGAATATTTTCGATTTCCGGGCTGGACAGCAGATCCTTGACGTTCTGCGTCGCACCTGTCGGCACACCGCCCCATTTCCTGAAACGCTTCCATATCTCCGCGCTGTATGCTGCGGTTTGCGGCTCTTTCAGTAACAAGTGAAATTCGTCTGCGTAATACCACGTCGATACGCCTGTGTTGCGGTTGCGGGTGACACGATTCCAAACCTGATCCTGAATCACCAACATCCCCGGCTTTTTCAGGTTCTTCGGCAGTTCCTTGATGTCAAAACAGACAAAGCGGTTGTCAATGTCAACCGTCGTTTGGTTGTTGAAGAAATTGAGCGATCCCGACACATACAGGTCAAGTGCCTGCGCCACACGGTCGGCTTCCGGCAAATGCTGCGCTGTCAGCGCGGCATGGAGGTCGGAGAGGATCGGCATATTCTCTGGGCGCGGGTCTGCAAAGTAGGGCTGATAGATACGCTGCACAGCGCGGTCAATTACGGTGCGTTCGATGGCTTCCAGACCGGTCTTGCCGCCCATAATCAGCTCACAGAGGGACAGCACAAAATCGGATTTGAGCGCCAGCGGGTTTTCGTCCTCGGAATAATTCAGGTTGATGTCCAGCGGATTCAGGTAGTCATGGCTGGTGGGCGAGAGCTTGATGATCTGCCCATGCAGCAGTTTTACCAGCGGCGCATATTCGCCCTCCGGGTCACATACCAGCACATGATCGTGGGTTTTCAGCAGCACACCGATCATCTCCCGCTTGCAGGAAAATGATTTGCCGCCGCCCGGTGTACCGAATACAAGGCCGTTGGGCGAACGCGCATTTTTACGGTCAAGCATAATCATGTTGCCGGATTTGGCGTTCAGCCCGTAGTAGAGGGCATCGCCGTCTTGAAATAGCTCCTGCGTCACAAAGGGAACGATGATTGCCACGGCCGAGGTTGTCATGCCCCGCGTGATATGGATTTGGGTTTCCCCCAGCGGCAGCGAGGACACAAGCCCGCGCTCCTGCTGGAAGTCCAGCCGTGTCAGGATGCAGTTGTGCTTTTGCGCTACGCCTGCTGTACGGAACACCTCATTTTCCAGCTTGCGTTTGGTATCTCCGTAGTTCAGAACAAGAAACGTCAGCAGAAAATACCGCTCGTTGCGGCTTTGGAGATCTTGCAGTAGCTTTTTCGCCGCACCGCCGTAGGTAGCAAGGTCGGACGGCAGAATATCCATATCGTAGCCGTCCCGGACAGCCTTTTTCTGCTCCTGAATTTTCATAGCGTCAAGGTCTGTGATTTTCCGCTTCACCATTTTTACGGCTTCTGTCTGCTCCAATGCCTGAATATGGACATTGACGACAAGGCTACTGTGCGTATCAAGAAAATCGGTCAGTATGCGGTCGGTCAGCTCCGGCGTAATGATCTGCAAAAAACTTGCAGCGCAGAGCTTGCCGCCCATCTGGAACATACGGCTATTCTTGAACGCAAAGGAGGACGGCGCGATAAAGTCCTTGGTGGAAAGCCCGCCAGCGGCAAGCCACTTCCAGTCAAAGTTGAAGCGTTCTCCATCCGGGTGCATGATGCCGTGCAGCACCTCTAAACGCTCCTTGCCGTCCAGCACACGGGACACCGCACCCATGATTTTGAAGTAGCCCTGAATATCCAGCGAGATACGCGACAGCCTTGCCCGTGCTGCCTTGAGGTTATCGGCTTCAATGGTATAGGTAATGTATTTGGTTTTCACGCTGCCGTTGTTGCCGCGGGCAAGCTGCCGCTTGAGAATGTCCGTCTGCTCCTGCCGGATCGGGTCTAAACCGTCATTGCAGGGCGGCATTTCAAAGCTCCGAGCAAGCTGCTCTCGATCGGATTTACGGTTGGGATAGGTGAACTGCACATGGATGGAAGAATCCAAATAGTTATACAGATCGCAGAGATATTCAAAAATAGCCGTCTGATCGTCAGGCTGCGCAAGCAAATAGTTGATGTCAAAAAACTCAATGCTCTGCGAATAGCGCCTGTTTCCGAGATAGCAGATGCCGTCCGGGTACATGATCTGATAGGGTATCGTGTCCTGCGCGGTATGGGGCTTGCCGTCACCGCGATATTTACGAATGACGGCTTCAATCTGTTTTCTTTCGGCGCGGGTGAGCTTGGGCTTGTCCGCCATGCTTTTTGCTTCCGCGCTGTCTGCTCTTTTCGACAATCGCCTTTACCTCCTGTTCCATTTGATATTGACGCACAAGGGCGTCGTATGCGTTGACGGTCTGATAGGGGCGCTCCTTGGGGCGCAGAAAGCAGCTTTCTATGATCTGCCGCCCCACCACTTCAAGGGGCTGCCCGTTCTTCTCATACACCCCCAACAGAAAACCGGGGAGCATGACAACGATCATCACCATTGCCGCAGCCGTCGTCCCGATGCCTCCTTTGAGCAAAAAGAAAAGCGGCACTCCCATGAGCGCCGCCAGCCCAAAACAAATAAGCTGTCGCTTTGTCAAATTGAAAAGCACCTTGGATTTGATTTTCGTCAAATCCTTTGGCACGTTTACATAGGCCATGCGCTAACTCCTTTCCGAAAGCGTAATATCGCTTGCAATTTCATTGCCCCATACGTCCCAGCCCGGCGTTTTCTGCCGGGCGAACAGCTCCACGCGGGGCAGATCGCCCATGAGCGCAAGAATCTTGTCCCGCGCGTCATCTGGCTTTTTACTGTGCTGCTCAATGGGACTGATGATAAACTGATGTACGCCTGCCGACTGCCGTTTGGGTTTGCCCTTGGTCGCCAGCAGACAGATTTCCGCATTACTGCGTGTCCAGTAGCCCATGCCGTAAAACCATGACGGACTTTTGCGGTTGCGTTTGAGCCAGACAAACGCCACGGTTTTATACCGAAAGCCCCATGCGCGGATCAGCCGCAGGGCTTCGGGAAGCTGCGGAAAGGTCGCCCAGAGGAACAGGGTGCAGTCTTTCGCCGCCAGCTCCGGCACGGGCAGGGCGCAAAGCTCGTCAATGCTCATGGTGGGATAGTGATTTTCTGCCGCGCCCTGCACCTTTCTCTGCTCATAGCGCCACGGCGGGTCTGCGTAAATGATGTTGTACGTTCCGATAGGCAAGCCCTCCGTCAATGGGCGCTGAACACGGCCTTTGCCATACTGCTCGTTTTGAACAGGCAGAAGCACAGCAGCACCGTATAGCCCATTGCCAGCCAGATTGCGCCGGACACGTCGCCCGTCGCGGAAATGCTCTGGATCAAGACCGAGTAGATGCCCACGACCACCATAATCAAGAACGCCTGAAAGCCCAGCGCCAGCAGAGATTTCAGGTAGTTTTGTCCGACATTGCGCCATTCTCCGTTTGTCATGGTAGCAAGCGGAATGGGGCCCAGCGAGGTCACAAGATATATTTCAATCATTCTCCCGTAGACCACCAGCATAATGCAGATGGAAAGAATGTTCATCGTCAGCCCGACAAACAGGGATTGAAACCACAGTCCAATCAGTCCGCCAAGGCTCATAGCTTCCAGCGACGTTTGCAGATCGCCCACAAGGGAATCTATGTCAATGCTGGTATTGCCGATTATCACGCCTGCGCTCTGATTGACGACCTGCTGCGCCGCGTCAAAAACGCCCATGACGATATTCCAAGTGTTCGTGACAATCAGAACAGCCGCGTAGGTTTTGAATACCCATTTGAAGAACATAAAGGTGTCAATGTCGTGCAGATTGTTTTTCTCTGTCACCATCTGGATCAGCTCGTAGGTCATTACAAATGCGAGAATTGCACCCGCAATCGGGATGATGACGGATTCGGACAGATTGCGGATCATATTGAAAATGCCGGAGTTCCAGCCCTGCGGCGTCGCTCCAACATCAGCGGCAATTTCACCCACCTTTGTATTCATCGTATCGAACCTGTCTCTTATACACATCTCCGAGCCCACGA
>ENA-UADP01000186-UADP01000186.1-human-gut-metagenome-genome-assembly--contig:-NODE-186-length-17019-cov-7.372377_pt1 | contig 17019 bp, 26 predicted proteins | sample MGYA00244263_ERZ654259 | MGnify/ENA primary metagenome ERZ654259 (study PRJEB26926, sample SAMN06165106) | human gut metagenome | biome: ENVO:00009003; feature: ENVO:2100002; material: ENVO:00002003...
TATATGTACTTTCACTCCAATGAGTGCGGGCTGCTTCTTCTACTGTCTGTTTCATAACTGTTCCGTTTTAAATTAATCTTCTTTATTTTCTAAATCTCTGTATTCCACGCAATAGTCAAGTAAATTTAAATCTGGTTCATTCATTAAACATTCGTTCAATCGGGCGCAGTTCATACAACACCATTCGTCAGATAATCTCCCCATAGTTTTTTAGCTAATTCGTAATTCTTTTGTGCTTCATTAACAGCTTTCTTGGCATAAGTGAGAGTATAAGCGTGTTCACGTGGATATTTGCCAGACTTAACACCCTCATGATATTCTTTCGCTTTCTCTAACTTGTGTTCGTAGAAATCGATACTTTCCGGCATAGAAAGATTGATAGTGTTTGCCTTTTCTTCCCAATATTTGGCAATTCTTTCGTGTTCGGCAGCCTTGTCGCTAAATTCAACACTTTTTCCCATATTGTTCCAAGCATCATTAATCGCTTTTCGATGCCGTTTCTCACTATGGTGCCCGACCTTAATTGGCTCTCCAAGAGAAAGAAAATCTTTGTCTTTGTTCGAACGGTTGAAATATTCGTTACTTTTTTGTCCGGCAGACTGGGCCCAATCATGGCGGCGCTCGGCTCTTTGTTTGGCCCATTCTTGCACATTAAATCCGTCAGCTCTGACGATGGAGTAATAATAAAAGCCTTCACGTTCATAGATGAGATTGAATACAATACATTCATTCTCTTTGCCATATTTGGTTGTAACTTCAATAACTTCTCCTTTTTCGTGTTTTTCACTGCATTTTGCGAGAAAAACATTGGGTACATATTTGCTATACGTATTCATATCAATATAATTATCGGTTAAAAACTTCTTTGTGTACTTGGTTTATAGTGCCATTGATTATCAAAGAACCTTTAGCGGCACGGATTTTATTACCTTTTTCTTGAACTTGATAGCCGGCTTTTTTCAGCCGGTCTATTTTTTGTTGTGGTGTTATTTTAGAAACCTTCATCATCATAATCTGTGCTGAAAATATTAGCTACCATATCAACGATATTCTCTTCTATATCTTCCGTGGAACCGGTAACATCTTTGGCAATGGCTTTCTTATTTTGAATGATACGGTAAACCTTCTCGTCAATGGTACGTCGGCCGAGGAAATAGTAACAGGTTACAGAATCCTTTTGCCCTATACGATGCGCACGGTCTTCGCACTGGCAACAATCGGCATAAGTCCAGGGGAATTCAACAAAGGCAACATTGCTTGATGCAGTTAGGGTCAGTCCGACTCCAGCAGCTTTAATGGAACAGATGATAATATCCGTTTTGGGATTGTTTTGAAAAGAATCCACTGCTCTTTGTTTCTCATCTTGTGAGTCCCTTCCTGTTACAGATACAGCCGTAGGAAAATAGCTTTTCAGTTGATCTACCACTTCGTGAAGTGAGCAAAAGAGGATGATTTTCTTTCCATTCTCACGAAAGTCTTTTACGAACTCAATTACATCACGTACTTTCCCTCTGGCTGATATTTGGCGGAGGATATTAATACGCACCATGACTTCACCTCGTAATGCTTTCTCTATCTTTTCATCATCCGCTTCTTTGTATTTTTGTAGGTACATGATAAGATCACGCTCTGCGTCGATATACTCCTTGCGGTTAGTTATCTCACAAGTATTTACTTGTCGTATTTTATCGGGAAGGTCTGTCAGCACCAATGACTTTTCACGCCGGAACATACATTTAGTCCATAACATATAGTTCAGTTCTTTCAGGTTTGATGCTTCATTCTGACCGGAGCAATATCTATTGACAAATGTCTTATATCCTCCAAAATCTTCCATTCTGGAAAGGATAGATAACTGCGGAATTAAATCTTTAGGCTTATTGACAACCGGAGTTCCGGTAAGTTCAATGACCCATTCCTTACCATTGCATATACCTTTACAGAATTTAGCTTGCTGAGTGGATGATGATTTGCAACGGTGGCTTTCATCAATGATAACAGATTTGAAAAGTTGGATGCTGTTTCTGAATTCCACATCTCTTAAAGTCCAACCAGATTCTTTTTTGATACGTTGTACAAAGTATTTTTTTAGCGATTCATAATTAACGATGAATACCTGATACATGCCAGTCTGATAAAAGAAAGTCCATGTATCTCGTACTTTATCCGTCAGTACCATTGCCTTTTTATCTGTAAACTTATGCCATTCTCTTTCCCAATTAACCTTTAAGGCAGAAGGACAAATAACCAAACAAGGAAAGGCATTCCCAAGATTAATGGTTGCAATGCTTTGCAGTGTCTTTCCAAGGCCCGGCTCGTCGCAATTCATGAATCGTTTGAGCTGTAATCCTCTTGCAATTCCTTTTAATTGATAGGGATATGGGTTTACTTTTAGTAAGTGGGGAATATCAAGCTCCGGCAGCTCCGGTATATTGTATGCAACTTCTTCCTCTTCTTCTTCTTGTTTCTGTTGTCCTGTAACCCATTGGATATTTTCAAATGGTCTGATTTGATAGACCATTTTTTCAAGTTCGACACGACTGGAAACAGGAATAAGCCATTTCTTTCTGCTTCCGTCATATCTCTTGCCTGTGATTTGACGTATTCTGTCAACAATAGTGGGCTTGTACTTGAAAGTAACTTCAAAAACGTTTCCTTTTAATTCTATAATCATGACTTGTAATTTAGAGTTTTATGGGGCTGACAAAAATCAGCCCCGAATTTGATTAAGCGGCAGGAGCTATGGTTTTGGTCTTTCTGCCTTTTCTTTTAGGCTTTACTTCTTCTGCAGGAAGTTCTTCAGCATCGGTAACAGCTTCATCGGGGATATCGCTATCAAAGTCTAACCGCTCTTGCTTAATGCCCCATTTCTCTTCAAAGAGATATGCTTCCACTTCCGCATCGCAAGCTGCTGCATCTATTTGTAGTTCTTCTGAAAATTTATATTCTTCGTCTCCGAATGGAGTAAAGATTTTCAAATCCACAATTTTACCGGATTGTAGTAATTTGCCTCCCATTATGGTTATACCCGGTACTCCATCGTTGCTATCATTGGCATATCCGGTAATGAAGTAGTTATTCAGAGTTTCAACAAAGCCCGGTGATGTAAAACTTGACTTGTAGATTTTCTCCGCTTCGGGTTGCTCGCATAATACCACAAGATGCAGTTTCAAGTGGTTAAAAATCTCCTTCAGTTCGGAATGTACGATTTGGTCGCAATTCTTGGTTACCTTGTTTGTGTAGTTGGCTTCTGTAAATCGCTCGTTGTACACAACATTCAATCTGTCTTTTTTAATGACAGCCTGCTTGATGTCAATTTTTGCAGTTTCCATTGTTCTCTTTTTTAGGCTCATCCTTTGAGGTAAGAATAAGCATGTTAATAAATAGATATATGATTATAGCGGCTCCCATGATGAATGGGAATCCAGTGATGTTTTCGTCTAATCCCATTAGGATAATGGCTATAAAAAGCCAAAGCAAGTATTTGGGTGCTTCTTGGTCGTTTATCATTTTTGTCTGTTGTTATTGTTGTACATACCAGCCATTTTCATTTCTTCTTTGGCTTTGCTTATTACTGTCACGCACCATGATAGCTGATGTGTTGCGGTTCGATTGCACCGTTCACACCAATCGACCAAATATCGTTCTTCCCTGCAAAGGGAGTTTACTAAAGCGTTTATTGCCGTAGCTGTAGCCTTGGCATTTTGGGCTGTTTCGGCAAGTGTTTTCATTGTTTCGGAATTCATGGCTTCGTTAAGCCAATATTTAGCATCAGCTAATAACTTGCCTGAACGGGCGACATATACGGCCAAGTCATTTCCGCGCAATACGGCTTCTTCTGCATTTTCGCTCATTGTCATATTGAGGAATGAGTCAATATCTGTAAGTTCCTTGTAGATTTGTTCTTTGGGTGTGATAAGTATGTTCATATCGTTTTCGATTAAAATATATCAAGAAAAGAGCATCCACCATTTAAAAGCCAATTCATCATATTTCTCTTTCCCACGTTTATAGGTATCATCGTCTCGTCTAATGAATGCTTTGAATATTTTCAGGTTCTTCTTGCTGATGGCATAGATAAAGTCCTGTTGGCTTCCTGCTATATCCATATACCATGCTCTGGAACGGTCCCAATCAAAAAAATCTATAGCTTCATTGAACTGGTTTTGTGATTCTGCAAAAGTGGTCTTTAAATCTCCACCAAATCCAAAACCAGGTAACCACCAATCCCATTTACACCGGGTATCAAGAGTGTACTCGAAGTTTCCGTAGAGAAACCTCTGGGATTTGTTTACCATGAATTTCTGTGTGTCGGAGTTGGAAAGAACGGCTCTAAGGAACTCGTCTTTTCTTGCCTCTTTTCTTAAAGCTTCCCTCATGGCAAGGCCTAACTCGAAATCTTCCCGTGAATAGGTTACATCATCCACCATGCGCTTACTATAATGTACCCGTTCGTTTTCGGTAATAAGTGCATCTACCAATGTCCCAAACTTGAAGGCTTTTTCTTTATCCCCATACTGGGTACGGGGATAAAGATAGTTTTTGAGTTCTGTCAGATCGGAGTTGCTGACTTCTGTACGCAAGTAATATGAATCTAGATTTGCCATCACTTTCCTGCTTTAACTTCTTCTTCGTATCGGATATATTTTGATTTGATTTTCATTTCATCATCGCTATTGGCTTTCTTTTCGCAGAAGGAAATCATCTTTTTGTGGATTTTTTCAAGTTCTTCTATTGTCAGATTCTGACCTTCATTTATCCACCACATCTGATATATTTCCAAGAAGCCGGCAGGGTGTAGTATTTTAATCCTTTCAGTCACTTTGGCTTTGCTGGTTCTTGTTGTAACAGAAGCGGCAGCCGTTGCAAACAGACTATTCATTTGTGCGGATTGTATAGAAGACTCCGCTTTTTGTTGCTGCTCATGTTCTTTTTGCTGTATTTCAAGTTCACGTTGTTTTCGCTCCTCTTCTTCCCGTTGTTTCCTTTCGGTTTCCGCTTTGGCAGCAGCTTCAGCATCTTTCTTACACAATTCTTCTTCCTCAATAAGTTCTTGCTTTTTGGAGGAAAGACGGTCGATAAATGACTGACGTAAATCCTCCATGTCAAACTTATACTGTTGAGAGAAAGCGGAATATTTATTGCTTAGAATTTCAGCCTTGATATTCTCTTTGGTTTGTGCGTCCAGATAGTAAGTTGTAATATCTTTATTGAAAGTGTCGAAGTGCTCACGAGGATACAGAGTTGACCAACCTCTAATACTCTTTTCTTTCAGCTCAAATGTAGCCAGTGTAATGCTTTCCCAAATATGGCTCAGATTCTTCTGTTGTTCGGCAAAATAGGAACTCATGTGTGTATTGATAGCCTGTTCAATAGCAAGCCGATACGTTCCTTTTTCCTTTTCAATATTGGCTTGTCGTTGCATCTCCTGCTGCTTCCTTCTTTCTTCTTCACGCTTCAGTGCTGCATATCTGTCACGTTCTGCAGCTATTTTGCCCGGAATTGTTGATTTGTCTTTTGGGTCAATAGCTTTTTCATCTGTCGTGAAAATGGATCGGATACGGTCGAATAGTTGGGTAACAGGCGCACGACGGCTTTTCATGTTGGTAATTGTAACATTGACTTTCTTCAGATACTCCGCAGCTTTGGCATCCAGTTCATCAGTCATACCTTCTCCTTGAATCGTATCTAAGATTGCCTGTCCCGCTGAATTACAGTTGGCTATTGATTTTTGGTTCTTGCCTAAGGCGTCAGGGGCACTTTTCATTAAAGAGGTAAACTCTTCTACTTTTATTAATTCTGTTGACATAGCTTTAAGTATTAATGGTTAGAATCCTTCTTCTTCATCTGCTTTGCTGACATTTACAGATACCGGTTCCGGTGCGGTGAGCTGTTTTTCTTCACCGAAAGGAATGTTTGGGTCTTCCTGTGCAATATTGGCATCTTCCACAATTCCATAATCGATGATTTCTTCTTCCTCCTGGTCGGTTGCCATAATGGTATATTTTCCGGTACGTACTTTAGGGTATGCGTCGAAGGCGTGTTTAATCATTTTGTTTTCAAGGAAACCGGGGTCAATACCGCCATTATTGGAAGTGTATAAAGCATTGGCATTACCAAGTTCTCTCCGTCTGGTCTGCTCATTCCATTTGGAATTTGCTTTTTCGCTATAATGCTTCAAGCGTTCAATATCCCCTTGCATGAGCCATTGATAGTCCACTGAATTATCATTGCGTACAATGCGTATGAATGCTGCAATAACCTTGGTTGATGTGCGGGGGCATTGTGCTTCATACTCGATGTTTTTTACTCCATTGACTAAAGATGCCTTGAAATGGTCTCCCTCATAAACGACGACGGGGTTGTCAGCATATTTAATTTGGCCGGCACGCATACGCATGGTAAGTTCACCGTAGCCGGTAACTGAAACGTATGCACGTTTTTCGTAAATATCGTTCCCATGTTCGTTTTTGTACCCAGTTTTGCAGTTGCGACTCAGAATATAGCAGAGCGGATGCCCTGTCTGGTCTAATGTTAGTCCATTGACTGCGATATCAAGGAAACAGCCATAAAGGGATATTTTGCTTGAAGTGGCTACATCGGGGTTATCCCGAAGTAATTTTTGAAAATTGAATACTTCTTTGTGGTACATCTGCTCACCCTTATCCGTACCCCAAATTGCATTGTACATTTGAATAAACTTTGCTTGTACACCTTCATTTTCGACAATTTTCGTTGCTGGAAGCGCATTTAGCTCTTCCATCTTAACTTGAATAATACTGCTCATAATGAGAATTTTAGTTGTTAATATTAAAATCTGCTTTGTCTAACCGTACCCAGACTGATTTGCCGGGACTATTAAACGATTGTTCTAAATCGACATCAACAAGCACCTGATTATAGCATTCCAATTTGCGTATAACCACTCCGGTAATAATGGCGTTCCACATCATCCCCGTAATGTCCGCACCGGAAAAAGAATCCGGCTGAAATGTTCTGCCCTATTTGTATATCTTTTGCAGTCATGGTACTTGCATTAATACTTTGATTATGTTGGCCGGTACTTTGTTATGAATATCCATCATGGCACTTGCTGTTTCCAGTTCGGACATTTTCACATAATACTTGCCGCGTTCCTTGTTCTTTGCAGGATAAAACTTTATCCATTCCTTACTACGCCATTCTGTAATGAGACGACGTCCGTATATCTTTTCTGCTTGGGAGATTGTTACCACCTCCGGCAGTAGCCCTAATGCTTTAAGCGTCTGAATCGTTCCGATTTTTATGCCGCTTGCTACAATTCTTTCTAAATATCTTTCTCCCATTTTAGCTGTTTCTTAGGTTGGTTAATTATTGGTTACGAGCTTTCTTCACTATCTGAAACACATTGCAACTCTATGCTATGCTGCCTGTTTATAATTAGGTTGAGATATTTCTTCTGTCTTGTATCTTTGCGTTCTTCCTCTTCTTGTTCGGTAGTAATAATCGTGATGATTATCTACTGAAAATTGGAATATTACTATTCCCAAGAAGCAAAGAGCTATAATCGTTTTTTGTAGCTGTTGAAAATCTATGTTTAGAGTAAATACTCTATTGGCCCACCATGACCCCAGTTCATTTAATTTGCTGGTTCCGGTCTTTTTGTATGCTTTGTCGAGCAATACGTTGATAGTTCCGTAAGCTACGTGAAGCCTGTCTGCCATTTCTTTCTTTGCGAGTCCGCAAAAGGCAAGTCCGGCGATCTGATTTTCACGCTTGGTTAATTCATTGTTCGCTTGTAGTTCCATTTTGCAATGTTTCTAATTCGGCTGCCGCTTTAGAAACTCCTTTTGAGGCTTCCAAGGCTTCTTTAGCCATTCTGGTTGCTATTGTGAGAACTTTAGCCTTATAAGCTGAACGGGCAGATGCAGGCTTGTTGTTTAGAATATTATGTACTGTACCTTTTGAACATCCTGCTTCTTTTGCAATGCTCCCCTCATAGCCATAAGGGAGATTGGATTTAATAATTTCTAATTGATTTTCCATATACCTGATATTATTGTCTGAGTTCCCGGCAAGGTGGTCAAGCCCAGCCGGGATTGATTATCTACTTTTTATTATCGATTAATTTCTTATGAAATCTCTGTGCTTTTGTTCATATCATTCTTCATCCTCCCATTCTTCATCTTCGTCAATATCAGGAAAGCCTTGGTCGGGGTCTGATTCGGGTGCTTTACCTCCGAAATACTCTCCATTCTCAGTTATTGATGGATGCTTGATATTTGGATTTCTGCCGTTAGGGGAATTTTCAAAAGCAAGTTCGATCCCCTTGTCTCTATCTGAACCTAAGCCGTTCATTTCTGCAAGAAGTTCGTAGTAGTCTTTGCCTCCGAACTCCCCATAGCCTTCATAGCATTGTTCTACATACTTGTTTCCTTTATCATCAGTCATTACAACTTTGTAATTCTCGCCATTCACAATGCGATGATTGGTGTCTTGTGTAAACCAACTAAATTGTCCCATATCTTGTCTTTTTTAGAGTGAATAATCTATTTTGCTGTTTTTATTCCAACTTTATTTTGCTGTTATTGCACTTTTGCACTAACTTTATGGTGCAAATTAAATGTTTTCTTGAAATATAAACAAGAAAAACTTGAAATATTTTTCAAGAAAATAATGAATATGATTAAATAAAAACTTTAAATGTATGAAAATTGGGTTGGTAATCAAAGAGTTAATGCTTAAACAAAATATTGAAGTTGCAGATTTGGCAAAACGATTGGGTAAGACAAAACAAGCCGTATATGATATGCTTGATAAAGAAGATGTTAACACCTCATTGCTTCGTGAGCTTGCTGCTATTTTTAATGTTCCAATAACTATTTTCTTTGATAATTCAGTAAATAACAATCAATCTAATACAGGAAATAATAGTATCGTTTTAGGTCAGAATAATAATGTGGATTCTTTAAATTTGGATTATAAAGAAAAACTTGAAAGTGCATTGGTTGAGATAAAGCATTTGAAAGAAGTTATCGATGCGAAAGATAAACTTCTTCAAGAGAAAGAGAGATTGATTAATGTATTAATGAATAAATAAAATGAGATATTTTTCTTTTATTATAGTTGCTGTTTGTTTATTGGGGTGTGCATCTAAAGAAGATAAAGCTATAGATGCAATAAATAAATATATGTATAAAACCTTGGATGATTATACTGGGTATGAAATTGTAGAAATAAAGATGGATAGTTTCTTTACTTCTATATATAACAACCCTTTAGCTTTAAGGTATGAGGATAGTATTTCCAATAACATTATCAATATAGGAGCTGCCCATGGGACGGTTACGCATTGTGATTTAAATATTCCAAATGAGGATAAAGTATTTATTAGAAGTTTGATAGAAAATAGTAAAAATGGCTTGTTGACAATAAAAAAGTATTCAGACTCTATTAAGTGTATAGGCATGGTGCAGCCCGTTTTTCAAGGTTGGCAAGCGCGTGTTAAATATAGAAGTAAAAACAATCAAGGACAGATTAAGTTAAGCGAGGGTACATATATATTGGATAAGGAAAGTTTGGAGGTTGTGGATAATGTAAGTTCGCATGATTTTCAAAATGCTCATTGGATAAAGGAAATCTTAGAAGATTATGATGGATTTATAAAAGAGGAAGAACGTTTGGTAAAGGAGATGTTAGATAAGGGATTTTAATTTTTTTATTCTGCATAATATGGAACAAGATATACGTTGGCTTCAAAGATACGACAGCTTTCATCGCGCTAATAAGCGTATTCAGGATATAACAGAATCTGATAAGAAAGCGGATGATTTGTCTGAATTGGAAATGGAAGGGTTGATACAGCGATTTGAATATACTTTCGAACTTGGCTGGAAGGTTCTTCAAGATTTATTAAAGTACAAAGGCTATGAATTTGTGCAAGGTCCGAACGGTACGCTTCAGAAGGCTTTCGAGGATGGCTTGATTGCCGACCACGACGGTTGGCGCAGAATGGCGAAAGCCAGAGTAACCACTTCACACACTTACAATGAAGGTGATGCCATTGAAATCGTCCGTAATATATATGATGAGTATTCCCATTTGTTGCAGCGATTGGACGATAAACTCAATGAAGAAAAGTTACGGCTTGAAATGAATACATTGTTTTGATATGTACGGATTAAGCGATACGGTAATAACGGATATCTGCGGTGTGTTCCGGCGTTATCCCAATATAGAAAAGGTACTTATTTTCGGTTCCCGTGCCAAGGGTACGTATTCCGAGGGATCGGATATTGACTTGGCTGCGGTGGGGGATGGGCTTACCTTTAATCAGCTAATGGATATCAATATCCAGATAGAGGATTTGGGTTTGTTATATAAGGTTGATGTGGTTGATTACAATAAGAATATAGGTACTCCTATTGGTGAGCATATAAATCGTGTGGGAAAACCTTTTTATAACAAAACCGGGATATGAACGACAAAGATAAACTGATAGCTTCCCTTCGGCAACAGCTACGGGAAGCATTGCGAAAATGCAGTGCTCAGGAGCAGGAAATCGCTCTTTTGAACCATGAGATAGAGTTGTTAAAACAGAAGTCTAATTTGAAATAGTTTATAACAAAAGCAGCTTGCTCTGATAATTGTTTGTGAGATAATTAGTTATGCGCCGGACTTTTCTGCCTTACAAGCAGAGGGTCGGCGGTTCGAATCCGTCAACGCCCACACATTGTTACGGATTTTAGCTTTGTATATAGTATGCAAAGCTATTTTTTTTATTCTGAAACTTCATTTTTTTAATTTATTTCCCCATTATACCTGATTACTCGGAAAAAAGCCGTAATTTTGCAATCCGATAATTATCATAAATACGACGTATGGAACTTGATTTACTTACCGCAATCTCCCCGATTGACGGTCGCTACAGGGGCAAGACAGATGCTTTGGCTGCCTATTTCTCAGAATTCGCACTGATAAAATACCGTGTACAGGTTGAAGTGGAATATTTTATAACCTTATGTGAACTGCCTTTGCCTCAGTTGAAAGGGGTGAATAAGGATGTATTCGAAACTTTGAGAAATATTTACCGTAATTTTTCAGAAGCCGATGCCGGACGTATCAAGGATATTGAAAGCGTGACTAACCATGATGTGAAGGCTGTTGAATATTTTTTGAAAGAAGAATTTGATAAGTTAGGCGGAATGGACGACTATAAAGAGTTTATCCACTTCGGGCTGACTTCACAAGATATTAACAATACTTCTATTCCTTTGTCTGTAAAAGAGGCATTGGAACAGGTGTATTATCCGCAGATAGAGGAATTGATAGCGCAACTCCGTGCTTATGCTGAAGAGTGGGCGAATATTCCGATGCTCGCCAAAACGCACGGACAGCCGGCTTCTCCTACTCGTCTGGGAAAAGAGATAATGGTGTTTGTATATCGTTTGGAACGCCAACTGGTTGCATTGAAGGCTTGTCCGGTTACTGCTAAGTTTGGCGGTGCTACGGGAAATTACAATGCACATCATGTGGCTTATCCGGAATATGACTGGAAAGCTTTCGGTACTAAGTTCGTTGCAGAGAAACTGGGGTTGGAGCGCGAAGAATATACGACTCAGATTTCCAATTATGATAATTTATCTGCTATCTTCGATGCGATGAAGCGAATTAATACGGTGATGATTGATATGAACCGTGACTTCTGGCAGTATATCTCCATGGAATATTTCAAGCAGAAGATCAAGGCTGGTGAGGTTGGTTCGAGTGCAATGCCGCATAAGGTGAATCCGATTGATTTTGAAAATGCCGAAGGTAATCTGGGCATAGCAAACGCTATCCTTGAACATCTGGCTGTGAAGTTGCCGGTGTCACGTTTGCAGCGCGACCTGACGGATTCTACCGTATTGCGTAATGTGGGCGTTCCGTTCGGACATATCATAATAGCCATTCAGAGTTCATTGAAAGGATTGCGCAAGCTGCTGTTGAATGAAACGGCTATCTATCGTGATTTGGATAACTGCTGGAGTGTTGTGGCCGAGGCCATTCAAACAATCCTGCGCCGTGAGGCATATCCGCATCCTTACGAAGCGCTGAAAGCATTGACACGTACCAATCAGGCTATCACAGAGAATTCTATCAAGGAATTCATAGAAGAATTGAATGTAAGCGAAGATATAAAGAAAGAATTACGTGCAATTACTCCCCATACATATACGGGGCTTTAAGAAGCGACAAGGGAAACCGGAGATTTCAACTTTTTTAATCCGGAATTTGTTATAAGCTAAAATAAAGGTAATTAGAGATAAAGAAAGAATGGCCGTGAGGCCAGTAGGTTTAATTTTATTCGAATAAAACAATGAGTACAGAAAATGAAACTTGGCGTGATGCTTCTTCTTCAGAGGAGAATTCAGGCGCCGGCCGTGATGGTAACCAATTTAACAGAGAGGGAAGCTATAGTCGCCCGTCTTATAACCGTGAAAATGGTGACCGCCCTTATCGTCCGAGATTTAATAGTGAAAATGGCGACCGTCCGCAACGTTCGTACAGCAGTGACCGTCCTTACCGTCAGCGCTTTAATCCGAATGCGGAAAATGGTGACCGTCCTCAGCGTTCCTATAACAACGACCGTTCTTACCGTCCTCGCTATAATAGTGAAGGTGGCGACCGTCCTCAACGCTCTTACGGTAACAATGCCGGCGGTGATCGTCCTTATCGTCCCCGTTATAACAGTGAAGGTGGCGACCGTCCTCAGCGTCCTTACGGTAACAATGCTGGCGGTGATCGTCCTTACCGTCCCCGTTATAACAGTGAAGGTGGCGACCGTCCTCAGCGTCCTTATGGTAACAATGCTGGTGGTGACCGCCCTTTCCGTCCGCGCTATAACTCGAACGGTGACCGTCCTCAACGCCCTTATGGCAACAGAGACAGCTACAGTCGCCCGATTCGCCGTACGGGAGATTACGATCCCAATGCCAAGTACAGTAAGAAGAAACAGATAGAGTATAAAGAACAGTTTGTCGATCCGAACGAACCGATTCGTTTGAATAAGTTTCTGGCTAATGCCGGTGTATGCTCGCGTCGTGAAGCGGATGAGTTTATTACGGCAGGTGTAGTGTCTGTAAACGGAGAAGTGGTTACGGAATTGGGTACTAAGATTAAACGTGGCGATGAAGTGAAGTTTCACGACCAGACGGTCAGCATCGAACGTAAGATATATGTCTTGTTGAACAAGCCGAAAGATACGGTGACAACTTCCGATGACCCGCAGGCGCGTCGTACTGTAATGGACTTGGTGAAAGGTGCTTGTGACGAACGTATCTATCCGGTAGGTCGTCTGGACCGTAATACTACGGGGGTATTGTTGCTGACGAACGATGGCGACCTGGCTTCCAAGCTGACCCATCCCAAGTATCTGAAAAAGAAAATATATCATGTGCATTTGGATAAGAATCTGACTAAAGCCGATATGGAGCAGATTGCAGCCGGTATTCAGTTGGACGATGGTGAAATCCAGGCAGATGCTATCAGCTATACGGATGATTTCAAAAAAGATGAAGTGGGCATAGAAATCCACTCCGGCAAGAACCGTATCGTGCGTCGTATTTTCGAATCGCTGGGATACAAGGTCGTGAAGCTGGATCGTGTATTCTTTGCCGGCTTAACCAAGAAAGGCTTGCGTCGCGGCGAGTGGCGTTACCTCACGGAACAAGAGGTGAACTTCCTGCGCATGGGCTCTTTCGAATAATATATATAATCAAGTTATAATAACTGTTTTATGGAAAAGATTAGTAGAACAAAGATTGTTGACCTGCTGAAGCGCGAGGATTTTGGCGCTATGGTCAACGTGAAAGGTTGGGTTCGTACCCGCAGAGGTAGTAAGCAAGTTAATTTTATCGCGCTGAACGACGGTTCTACAATAAATAATGTGCAGATTGTGGTGGATTTGGCAAACTTCGATGAGCAGATGCTGAAAGAAATTACCACAGGAGCTTGTTTGAGCGTGAACGGTGTGCTGACGGAATCGGTAGGCTCCGGTCAGAAAGCTGAAATCCAGGCACGTGAAATTGAAGTGTTGGGTACTTGCGACAATACGTACCCTTTGCAGAAAAAAGGGCACTCTATGGAGTTCCTTCGCGAGATAGCCCATCTGCGTCCTCGTACGAATACATTCGGTGCTGTGTTCCGTATCCGTCACAATATGGCTATTGCCATTCATGAATTCTTCCATAAGAAAGGGTTCTTCTATTTTCATACGCCTATCATTACGGCTTCCGACTGCGAAGGAGCCGGACAGATGTTTCAGGTTACTACGATGAACCTTTATGATTTGAAGAAAGACGAAAACGGTTCTATTATCTACGATGACGATTTTTTCGGAAAGCAGGCGAGTCTGACGGTTTCCGGTCAGTTGGAAGGTGAACTTGCCGCTACGGCGTTGGGCGCTATCTATACGTTCGGGCCTACGTTCCGTGCGGAAAACTCCAATACCCCCCGTCACTTGGCTGAGTTCTGGATGGTGGAGCCGGAAGTTGCGTTCAATGACATTACCGATAACATGGACTTGGCGGAAGAATTCATCAAGTTCTGCGTACAGTGGGCTTTGGATAACTGCGCCGATGATGTGAAGTTCTTGAATGATATGTTTGACAAGGGTTTGATAGAGCGCTTGCAAGGTGTACTGAAAGAAAACTTCGTTCGTCTGCCTTATACGGAAGGTATCAAGATTCTGGAAGAAGCCGTAGCACAGGGACATAAGTTTGAATTCCCCGTATACTGGGGGGTCGACCTGGCTTCCGAGCACGAACGTTATTTGGTGGAAGACCACTTCAAGCGTCCGGTTATCCTGACGGATTATCCGAAAGAAATCAAGGCGTTCTATATGAAGCAGAACGACGATGGTAAAACGGTACGTGCTATGGATGTGCTCTTCCCGAAGATTGGCGAGATAATCGGCGGCTCCGAGCGTGAGTCCGATTATGCTAAACTGATGAACCGCATCGAAGAACTTCATATTCCGATGAAAGATATGTGGTGGTATCTTGATACCCGCAAGTTCGGTACGTGCCCGCACTCAGGCTTCGGATTGGGCTTTGAACGTCTGTTGCTGTTTGTAACCGGTATGACTAACATTCGTGACGTGATACCGTTCCCGCGTACTCCGCGCAATGCGGAGTTCTAACCGCCGAAGAACGAAATAAAATATCCTTGACGGATAAGCCCGCATAAACTTTGGTTTATGCGGGCTTTTTTATCGGATAAACTGTTATTTTCTCGAAATAAATCTTTATATTTGTGTCAATAGGAATGGCATAGCGTTAACCAATATCATACGAATATGAAAAAGAATTATTTCTTTACCATGCTGGCAGTGGTGCTGCTTGCGGTAACAGGAGTCCGGGCGCAGGATAAGGCTACTTTTGAGCCGGCGCATCTGGAAGGTATTTGGCAGTTGTGTCATTATGTGTCTGAAAATCCGGAAATTCCCGGAACATTGAAGCCGAGTAATACATTTAAGGTACTGAGCGATGACGGTCGCATTGTTAACTTCACGATACGGCCCGGTGCAGATGCCATTATTACGGGGTATGGTACCTATCGGCAAATATCGGGTACAGCCTATAAGGAAAGTATCGAGAGGAACATCCATCTGCCTATGTTGGATAATAAGGACAATATCCTTGAATTTGAAATGGGTGAGGGAGATGTGATGTACCTGAAATACTTTATCGCAAAAGATTTAAACGGAAATGAACTGAATACATGGTTCCATGAAACATGGAAACGGGTAAATATGCCATCCGCGTTTCCGGTAGACATTGTTCGGTAGTATAAAACGAATGTTGTTTTATGTCCCTTGCGCAAATCCGGAAAATTTTCTGTTTATAAGTGTTTGCGTGTGCGGGCGGGAACTTTTGAAATTCTCTTCCGAGGAAATACAGATTTCCTCGGAAGAGAATTTCTTTTTGTTGTATATCAGCCAAGTGCAAATCAAAAAAAAGAAGAAAACGTTTGCCAGTTATAAGAAAATCCGTACCTTTGCAAGCCGATTATTATCTCATAAGGATAAGCATTTAATTCATAGCGGATTAATCTCCCTTTGTCCGAGGCGGTTGATTCGTGGTGAAGCAAAAATTTAGTAGTAACATTTAAAAAAACAATTAAGAGTGGATACTTTAAGTTACAAGACCATTTCTGCAAACAAAGCTACAGTGACTAAAGAATGGGTCATTGTTGACGCTACAGACCAGGTATTGGGTCGTCTGGGCGCAAAAGTTGCGAAACTGTTGAGAGGAAAGTATAAACCTAACTTTACTCCTCACGTAGATTGCGGCGATAATGTAATCATTATCAATGCCGACAAAGTAAAATTAACCGGTAACAAGTGGAATGACAAGGTATATCTGTCATACACAGGCTATCCCGGCGGTCAGAGAGAAATCACTCCTGCTCGTTTGCAGGCAAAACCGAACGGTGATGACAAGTTGCTGAGAAAAGTAGTAAAGGGTATGCTGCCTAAAAATAAGTTGGGAGCCAAATTGCTGGGCAATATGTATGTATATGCCGGCAGCGAGCACAAACATGATGCTCAGAACCCGAAAATGATTGATATTAACGCACTTAAATAAGAGATAATGGAAGTAGTAAATGCATTAGGCAGACGTAAAAGTGCAATTGCACGTATTTTCGTAAGCGAAGGTACTGGAAAGATTACTATTAACAAGAGAGACCTCGCAGAGTACTTTCCATCAAGCATTCTTCAGTATGTAGTTAAACAACCGTTGAACAAGCTGGGTGTTGCTGAAAAGTACGACATCAAAGTTAATCTCTGCGGTGGCGGTTTCACCGGCCAGTCTCAGGCTTTGCGTTTGGCAATTGCCCGCGCACTGGTGAAAATCAATGCTGAGGACAAGGCTGCTCTCCGTTCTGAAGGTTTCATGACTCGTGATCCTCGTTCTGTTGAACGTAAGAAACCGGGACAACCGAAAGCACGTCGTAGATTCCAGTTCAGTAAACGTTAATATCCGGTTTTACTTGGAA
>ENA-UADP01000223-UADP01000223.1-human-gut-metagenome-genome-assembly--contig:-NODE-223-length-15557-cov-4.266159_pt1 | contig 15557 bp, 9 predicted proteins | sample MGYA00244263_ERZ654259 | MGnify/ENA primary metagenome ERZ654259 (study PRJEB26926, sample SAMN06165106) | human gut metagenome | biome: ENVO:00009003; feature: ENVO:2100002; material: ENVO:00002003...
CGAGATCTAGTACGGTCTCGTGGGCTCGGAGATGTGTATAAGAGACAGATATTTTTTATGGGATATAATGACTATTATGCAATTTTATAGCAGAGACTGAACAAAAGAAAATAGGGAGAAAACATGGTATGAAAAAAAGATTGGTTTCCGCAGCGGTTACAGTGGCATTGTTTATCGGACTTATAGCCGGTGTTACTTTTAAAGCGTCAGATAAAAAAGAAATAAAGCATTTTACTGCTTTTTTTTCTGTAGAAGGAGATAATATAGATCCGGATAATGATATAAAGCAGCTCATAGCAGAGCAGATCGGTGCTGAATGTGAGGAAACCTGGCTTGTTGGACAGGATAAGGACGATGCAATAAATTCTCTCATAGCAACCGGGGAATATCCGGATTTTGTATTGGGTGAGACTGCGCTGTATGAGGCAGATGCACTCATTCCAATAGATGAATACTGGGACGATTATCCGAACATAAAAGAATATCTCAGTGATGAACAATGGGAAAAGTTCAGACAGCCGGATGGACACATATATTGGATTCCACAGTTTGGAGTATCACATGGGGATGATGTGGAGATGCTGCATAATGGTGAAGCCTTCTGGATTCAGACAAGAGTATTAAAATGGGCTGGATATCCAAAGATTACAACGATAGAGCAGTACTTTGACCTGATAGAAAGCTATGTACAGGCAAATCCAACAATGCCGGATGGAACAGAAAATATACCATTTACGATGCTTTGTGATGACTGGCGGTATTTTTGCCTTGAAAACGTGCCGCAGTTTCTGGACGGATTTCCAAACGATGGAAGCTGTATGGTAGACACGGAAACCAAAAAAGTGATGGATTACAATGTGACCGACACAGCCAAAAGATATTTCGGAAAGCTTAACGAAGAGTTCCATAAGGGAATAATGGTCCCGGGGCGTTCAATGCCACCTATGATCAATATCTGGATAAGCTGTCAACAGGAGCAGTGCTTGGGATGGTCGACCAGTGGTGGCAGTTCTATTATGTAATAGATCCTGTATTCAAAAAACAGAATCTGGCACAGCTTGGGTGTGATTATGTTCCTCTTCCTGTCACGATTGATGATGGTATTCACAACAGATGGCATACAAACAGGATGGCAGAAATAGATTATTCTTCAGGAGTGTCCATTACCACTTCCTGTAAAGATATCGAAGGTGCGATGAAGTTTGTCAGTGATCTCCTGGAATCTGATATCATAAGAGAAAGGTTCTGGGGAGAGGAGGGCAAGGACTATTCAGTCGATGAAAACGGTTTGTTTTACCTTACCAATGAACAGGCAGAGAAAAAAAGTGACAGCTCATATAAGGCAGCGCATATGTGTTCGTACTCATACTTTCCAAGAGTGGAGGGAATGCTTGATGATGGTATAAATGCGTTTTCAATGGAGTTTCAGCAGAACGAGTTTTTCAGAAATCAGCCTGTGGATATTCAGGAATGTTTTAAAGCCTATGGAGTGGAAAACTATGTAGATATGCTTGGAAAAAATGAGGCTCCAGGCTCGTGGTATCCGATGTATTCATATTCAGATTCAATTCCTTCGACCTCTGAATGTGGGAAAGTAAAGAATAATATTGTGGCAGTAAAGAAAATATGGCTGCCGCAGGTTATCATGGCAGATGATTTTGATGCTGCCTGGAATCAGTATATGGAGGAGTACAATGCCTGTAATCCACAGATATATTTTGATTATTTACAGCAAAAGGTAAATGAAAATTAGCAATATTTGAATACTGTTTGGCAATTTATTAATAGAATAACAAGCCCCTGTTCGTTTACACTTGTATATATCAATAAACGAATGGGGGGATTTTATTTTGGATGATTTAAAAAATGGTGCTTTGTATATAGGCACGATACCATCATCAATGGACAATAACAGATGCTCGGTCGCACTTGAGGATGATGGAAGCGTTACCTTTTATATCTATGCGCCAAATGCCAATAAAGTAGAAGTAGCCGGAATGGGAGGCTATTTCAGCCCAGAACGCATACAGTTAAAGCCTGATATGCAGGGTGGATTTTCGGCAAATATTAAAGATTTCCACTGGGCAATGCATTATTATTTCTGGTATGTAGATGATGTCTGCATAACAAATCCTCATGCGGCTATATCATATGGCTGTTTTGCTGCAATAAACACATTTGAAGTGCCAAAAGAGGGCGAGGATTTCTATTTTGTCAGGGATGTGCCGCATGGAACGGTAAGTCTGTGCAAATATACCTCACAGGTAAACGGTCACATAAAGGAGAGCTATGTGTATACTCCACCCGGATATGAGAGCGGAGATGGAAAGTATCCTGTATTGTATTTACAGCATGGTGTCGGGGAGAATGAGACCGGATGGGTATGGCAGGGTAAGATGAATTTCATCATGGACAATCTGATAGCAGACAAAAAATGTGTGCCGATGATCATAGTTGCAAGCAGTGGCTACGCATTTAAGGATAACGAATACCCTGTATTTTTTCCGGGAGATTTTGACAGTGAGCTTGTAAATAGCATAATCCCTTATATAGAGGAAAATTTTAAGGTCAAAAAAGGAAGAAACAACCGTGCTGTGGCAGGACTTTCACTTGGTTCAGCACAGGCTACGGATATAGCGGCAAGACACCCAGAGCTTTTTTCAGCAGTTGGGGTATTTTCAGGTGTTGCAATACATCTCATGAAAAAAATCATTGACAGCCCATATCGGTTTGAAGCTGTCTTTATGTCGGCAGGAGATGAAGAAAAAGAGATACTGCTTGGAATCAATGAGATGGTAAAGGAATTTTCACGGCAGGGGAAAGACAGTACACCAAAAGTATATGAGGGCTATCATGAATGGCATGTATGGAGAAAGAGCTTTAAGGATTTCGCACAGATGCTTTTTACATGGGATGACGCAGAACTTGATGATATTAATAAAGCTGTCCCGGTCAGATCAAAGAATATTGATTCTACCACACCGGTACAGGCGGATGAGAGCATGGTATTTTTTGATCCGGTGTACAGGCAGATACAGTTCGAAAATGACGAGGATGGAAAACCGGCTGGCAAATATCCGGATGTCATACATGGTATCCGTGTGACGGAGGATAACAGCATTGAAGTAAATCTTTTTGCACCTGATGCAAAAAGCGTGAGCGTAGTTCTTGAAAATGGCACGGAGGAGCTTCTTTACAGATCAAAGAAAAATGATGGTTACTGGGAAAAAACAATAGGCAATCCGGCTGAGGGATTTAACTATGTGACATTTATGGTAAATGGAACACCTGTAGTAAACCCTGCGGCACCTGTCGGGTTCGGATATAACAGGGCTGTAAACTTTGCTGAGGTACCTGAGAGGAACTTTAGCTGGCATGAGCTTAAGAAAACAGATCATGGTCAGATACATATCCATTATTCGTGTGATGGAGACGGACAGGTCAGTATGAATTATGTTTATACACCAGCCGGTTATGGAGAGGATAACTGTGACACCGGAAGAGTATGTGTGCTTGAGTGTGCTGCGGACGAAAGAAATTTTTGCTGGATACATCAGGGAAAGATAGCAAATATCATGGATAATCTGTCTGGCGAAGGCAGGATAAAAGGAATTATGATAATAATGGCAGACAGCACGATATCTGATGATATAATCGGGAACATAACAGCCATATACGGAATTAAGGACAGTGCACAGAAGGAATGGTTCAAAAAAGGAGATAATGAATCCTGGACATCATGCAGACACAGATTTGTAAATTTCATGTGCGGGATACAGTAAAACAGCGACAAAAAGGAGAGAAAAATGGCAGGAGCATATAAGACAGGCAAATACAGAAATATATTCAAAGAGTATGGGTATCCGGAAGAAGAAATTCAAAAAAGAGTAGAGGATACTTTTAACACGATATTTTATGGGAATGATGATGAACGTTTTTATCATGAAGCCGGTGATGATATGGGATATATGGAGGATACCGGCAATCATGATGTGAGAACCGAGGGAATGTCATATGGCATGATGGTATGTGTACAGCTGGATAAAAAAGCAGAGTTTGACAGACTGTGGAAATGGGTGCGCACATATATGTACATAGAAGATGGTCCGGCAAAAAATTATTTTGCGTGGTCATGTCAGACAAACGGAAAGCGAAATGCCGAAGGACCGGCACCTGATGGTGAAGAGTATTTTGCAATGGCATTGTTTTTCGCCTCTAAAAGATGGGGAGATGGCGATGGTATATTCTGCTACAGCAAAGAGGCACAAAATATCTTAAGGGAGTGTGTACACAAGGGTGAGCCGGGACACAGCGGAGAGCCAATGTGGGAGCCTTCCAACAAGCTGATAAAGTTTGTCACAAATATGGATTTCAGTGATCCTTCATACCATCTGCCGCATTTTTATGAACTTTTTGCCCAAAGGGCTTATGAGGAGGACCGAGACTTCTGGAAAGAAGCAGCAGCTGCCAGCAGAGCGTATCTGCACAGAGCATGCCATGAAAAGACAGGACTTAGCGCAGAATATGCAGATTATGACGGAAAGCCTCATACGGGGCATAAGGAAATATTTGGAAGACATGACTGGTATTACAGTGATGCATACCGCACGATCGCCAATATAGCGATGGATCATCTGTGGTTTGATGCAGATCCGTGGCAGATTAAAACGGCAGAAAGGCTTCAGAAGTTTTATTGTGAGGATCAGAAGGACAATTGGGATGGAGTATTTCTTATAGATGGTACACCGCTTGATGAGAAGGCACTTCATCCGGTAGCAATCATTGCTGTTAATGCAGAAGCTTCACTCGCAGCAGATGGAAAATATGCAAAGCAGTGTGTTGAAAAGTTCTGGAACACTCCGCTTAGGACAGGTGACAGGAGATACTATGATAATTTCCTTTACATGTTTGCAATGTTAGCACTTTCAGGAAATTACAGGATTTATTGATTTTAATATACAAGAACCTTAAGCTGGAATGATGAAACAGTCATAAACTATAAAAGACAGGACAAATATCTATAATTTCTCCCGGTGCAAAGCACCGGGAGTTTTTGTATCATATAATCATTATAGCTGATAAGATCGACACAACAAGGAGGCAGAAAGATGGCAGGGCCAAAAGCACCAAAGGATCCCGAAAGAAAAAGACCGTATTTCTACATCATGAAGGATAAGGATATATACGGCTCAGTACAGGAAGATGGAAGCATTATACATTTTATATATGAAAGCGACGGAAGACTGATAAACAGTGCACAGATAGCCGGAAATATAGAAAATAAAGAGGAACTGGGGCTGTTAGAGACGGTGGAAGGTTTTGGCAGGCTTGTACACAGCATAGGTGTATCTGTGGAAACAGATAATCAAAACGAACAGATCGAATTTGTGTTTCAGATGTACGGAAAGCAGGACCTGTACGGAGGCGGTACTAATCTTAAGGTAAAGCTGACAGGCGATGGAATGGAGAGAAAGATATACCTGTCAGATTATAAGTGGACACCGGATGATGATATACCGGGACAGATAAAGTTCATATTTAATACACCGGATATCATGGGAAAAGCGAGTGTCAGGCTGTATCTGAATGACGGCTATGAGGCTCCGGCAGATATTGAGGAAACAGAGGTGGATATGAACTCTGATGAATACTGCAGCATGATAAGCCATTCGCTTATGAATATGGGAAATGTATACCGCATAAGAAAAGCCATCGAAAAGACAAGAGCCGGAAAAGAGGTAACACTTGCATACATCGGTGGATCTATCACACAGGGAGCAGGTGCGACACCTATAAATACAGAGTGCTATGCATACAAATCCTATCAGCTTTTCCAGAAGCGTTTTTCCGCAAAGAATAATGTGAAATTCATAAAAGCCGGTGTGGGTGGCACACCATCGGAGCTGGGAATGATCAGATTTGACAGGGATGTACTAAGAGACGGACAGCAGCCTGATATAGTAGTTATTGAATTTGCTGTAAATGATGAGGGTGATGAGACAAAGGGCGACTGCTATGAAAGCCTTGTACGTAAAGTACTTAATCTGCCATGGAAACCGGCAGTCATATTGCTTTTTTCCGTATTTGCAAATGACTGGAACCTTCAAGACCGCCTAAGCCCGGTTGGAAAGCTCTATGATCTGCCTATGGTAAGCGTACTGGATGCGGTTTCCCCTCAGTTTGCATTAAAAAATGACGAGGGAAGGGTAATAAGCAAAAATCAGTTTTTCTATGATATGTTTCATCCGGGCAATGCAGGCCATTCCGTCATGGCAGACTGCATAGAGTATCTTTTTGAAAAAATAGATCAGGCAGGGCATGCAAGTTTGAATGCATTTGAACTGGGACTGACAGAGGAAAAAATATTGCAGGAAAACCTAAATCTTGCACCGGTAATAGGAAACAGCTTTGAAAATATAAGACTGCTCGACAAAAAGGATATATATGCAAAGGCATATATTGACGAGGGTGGCTTCGATTCGACAGATACACAGCTGCAAAGCGTTGAGATGGATGATCAGCTTTCGCTGACTCCGGAATTCCCGTATAACTGGATGTATGATGGCACAAAAAATACATTAAACAGGGTAAAAGCGTATTTCGAGCTTGAGATGGAGTGCAGGGCACTTCTCCTTGTATTTAAGGATTCGGGAGAGGTAAACGTGGGAAAGGCGAAGGTATATGTGGACGGAGAGTATCATTTTACGGCTGATCCGCATATCAATAACTGGCAGCACTGCAATGCGGCAATAATATTTAACAATAAGACCAGTGAAAATCATGTTGTAAGAATTGAAATTGCAGAGGAAGACAGAGACAAGCAGTTTACGATACTGGGCTTTGGATATGTATTATAGGAAATGAGAGGTAAGAGACATGGTAACAGCAAAAAATCCAATACTTTCAGGTTTTTATCCTGATCCATCAATATGTAGAGTCGGGGAAGACTATTATCTGGTGACATCAAGCTTTGTGTATGCACCGGGTGTTCCCATATTTCATAGCCGGGATCTGGCTCATTGGGAGCAGATTGGCAATATACTTGACAGACCATCGCAGCTATGCGTGGAAAATGAAGAAATATCGAGAGGTATTTTTGCACCGACCATAAGATATCATGAAGGAACTTTTTATATGATAACGACCAATGTATCGCATGGCGGCAATTTTATAGTGACAGCGCAGGATCCGGCAGGACCGTGGTCTGATCCGTATTATTTGGGAGAAGAAGCAGTAGGAATAGACCCAAGCCTTTTCTTTGATGATGACGGCAGATGTTATTACTGTGGCACACGCCCAAACCCTGAAGGAGTACGTTACAATGGAGACTGGGAGATATGGATACAGGAGCTTGATCTTGGAACCATGAAGCTTAAGGGCAGGAGCATGGCCATATGGAAAGGTGCTGTAAAGGGCTGCATATGGCCGGAAGGACCACATATCTACAAGATAAACGGATATTATTATCTGATGCATGCAGAGGGCGGCACTGGACCGGAGCACAGTATAACGATAGCAAGAAGCAAGGAGCTTTTTAAATGGTTTGAAGGATGTCCGAGAAATCCGATATTTACACACAGAAATCTGGGAATGGATTATCCGGTCATCTATGCAGGACATGGTGATCTGGTGGATGATATAAACGGAAACTGGTATGTGGTCATGCTTGCGTCAAGACCATGCAAAAAGCACAGCAGCATGGGCAGGGAGACCTTTATTGCAAAAACAATATGGGAAAACGAATGGCCGGTAATAGCACCCGGGATAGGACATCTTGAGGATACGGTAGATATACCGCTTGAAGAGTGCAGATTTATAGATGAGATATCAGAAAATGATTTTATAACTTTCTGCGAAGCCAAGCCTGATAAGAGGCTGGTTGGAATAGGAAAACGCAACGAGTCTTTTTACTCCCTTAAGGAAAATCCGGGAGTACTGAGACTGTACACAAACAAAGAGCAGATCACTGATCTTGGCACAAGCGCATTTCTTGGACTAAGACAGAAGGGCTATGAGTTTACGGTAAAGACAGCAGTGCGTTTTATCCCACAGTCGGATAATGAGACGGCAGGACTTGTACTTTTCCAGAACAATGAGAATCATCTTCGCGCTGAGATAACAATGGAAGCAGGAAGGCTGGTATTTGTGGTGACTACACATATTAAGGGAACTGACAAAAAGATAGCAGTGGCAGATATTATGGAGTACAGCATTACAGAAAAAAATCCACTGTGGAATATATGTATGATCTGTAAGGAACAGGAAGCATCTATATGGATAGGTACGGCCGAAAAGAGCGTAAAAGTCGCAGAAAAAATAAGTCTGCTGCCATATACCACAGAAGAAGCAGGTGGCTTTGTGGGCTGTACGGTCGGTATGTATGCATCATCAAATGGCAGCAATAGTGATAACTATGCAGATTTTTCATACATAATGCTCACCCAGTAAACATTTTGCGGAATTCAGTCGGGGTGCAGCCCTTTTCAGCTTTGAACACCCTTATGAAAGTGGATGGATTTGCAAAGCCTGACTGCATTGCAGCCTCGGTGACTGATATATTGGGATCAGCCAGAAAGGTCAGGGCAAGCTCTATTCTTTTCTGATTTAAGTATTTGTAAAAGGTATTATTGGTAAACTGCTTAAATAGCCGGGTAAAGTGATATTTACTGAATCCGGCTATTTTTGCGATTTCATCAAGTGTTATGTCCTCAGTGCAATGTGTATCGATATACTCACAGATAGACAGAAAACGCTCCAGATATTCCTGCTGTTTGTGTCTGCCGACATTAAAATTACAACTGCTGGCAGTATGATGTCTTCCAATAAGGACAAGTACTTCAAGTATTTTGGAGTAGATCACGGCTTCTGATAGAAATGAGTCGGTCTGGTATTCATCTGCAATATCAAGCAGCAGTTTACGGATATTGCTGTGGATATCACCGGAAGTTTCCGGGGTCAGCGTTATAGCAGGTGCTATAAGGGTAAGTATGGAATTTAATTCCTTTATTTTTGAGACAGCAGACCACTCAATCTGCAGGATAAGCCTTTTTCCGGTGTCAGGTGCGATAAGCCTGTGTTTTACACCGGAAGCTATAAAGATAATATCACTCTCATTAAGATGTACCAAATCATCCCCAATCTGCACTGTATAGCTGCCTTCAAGCGGCATGATGATCTCCATGGGAGTATGCCAGTGAATGGGATAATCTTCTACTTCCACATTTATAAAAAGCTTTACATTGCTGTTTTCTTTATATTTTACTGTCTCATGTATTCCATTCAGATTTTCGATCATATATACTTGTCTCCATACGGCTGATATTTATGCGCATTTGCGTGAATATAGTTATTATAGCACAAATAGCAATTTTTGAACATTGTGGGGCAACAAGTAGAAAGAAAATACTGCATGAATCTGGTAAAATCATTATATAAATTAAAGGAGAAGTCACTATGAGTAAAAAAACTATAGAATATGCAAAAAAACTAGTATCGCAGATGACAATAGATGAGAAGATAAGTCAGATGCTGTATGAGTCACCGGCTATAGAAAGACTGGGGATACCGGAATACAACTGGTGGAATGAGGCTCTTCATGGAGTAGCAAGAGCCGGTGTTGCTACAGTATTTCCTCAGGCGATAGGTCTTGCGGCAGCTTTTGATACTGACCTGATAGAAAAGATCGGAGATGTTGTATCAACGGAGGGTCGTGGAAAGTTCAATGAATTTTCAAAAAAGGGTGATCACGGAATATACAAGGGACTTACCTTCTGGGCACCTAATGTAAATATATTCAGAGATCCAAGATGGGGCAGGGGACATGAGACATACGGGGAAGATCCGTATCTGACAGGTAAGCTTGGCTGCGCATATATAAGGGGATTGCAGGGAGATGATCCGGATCACTTAAAATCGGCAGCCTGTGCAAAGCATTTTGCGGTACACAGCGGTCCGGAAGCCATAAGACATGAGTTTGATGCGAAAGCATCAAAACATGATATGTATGATACATATTTGTATGCCTTCAAGCGATGTGTAAAGGATGCAAAGGTTGAGGCTGTCATGGGGGCTTACAACAGGGTAAATGGAGAACCTGCTTGCGGAAGCAGGACACTGCTTAAGGATATACTGCGTGACGAGTTTGGATTTGAAGGCCATGTGGTGTCAGACTGCTGGGCAATACTTGATTTCCACGAACACCATCATGTGACGGATACAGTTGAGGAATCGGCTGCTATGGCTGTAAACAACGGCTGTGACTTAAACTGTGGAAGTGCATTTTTACATCTTAAGGATGCTTATGACAAGGGACTGGTTTCAGACGAGGCAATCACGGCAGCAGTAGAAAGGCTGATGGAGGTGCGTATCCGTCTGGGCATGATGAAGGATTATCCATCGCCATATGAGGACATATCGTATGAGGTTGTAGAATGTAAGGAGCATGTGGAGCTTTCTGTTGAGGCTGCCAGAAGAAGTCTTGTACTTTTAAAGAATAAGGACAATTTCCTGCCTCTCGACAGAAAAAATGTTAAAACTATTGCGGTCATCGGACCAAATGCCAACTCCAGGGATGCGCTTATAGGAAATTATTATGGTACCTCATCAAGATATATCACTCCACTTGAGGGATTGCAGCAATATCTTGGAGAGGATACAAGAGTGCTTTATGCAGAGGGCTGCCATCTGTACAAGGACAAAGTACAGGGACTTGCAGAGGAAAAGGACAGATTTAAGGAAGCACTCATCATGGCAGAACAGTCAGATGTGGTCGTAATGTGTCTTGGACTTGATGCAACTATAGAAGGTGAAGAGGGTGATGCCGGAAATGAATATGCAAGCGGTGACAAGCTGGGGCTTATGCTTCCGGGACTTCAGGAGGAACTTTTAGAGGCTGTTGCAGCAGTAGGAAAGCCGGTAATACTTGTGCTGTCAGCAGGAAGTGCGATAGATCTTTCCTGGGCAGAAGAGCATGTGGATGCCATTATAGACAGCTGGTATCCGGGAGCCAGAGGCGGAAAGGCTGTTGCGGAAGCTATATTCGGAGAGTATAGTCCGAGTGGAAAACTGCCGGTTACATTTTATCAGGGCACTGAAAATCTCCCGGAGTTTACGGATTATTCAATGGCTCACAGGACATACCGCTATACAAATGAGAATGTGTTATATCCATTTGGATATGGACTGCATTATGGTGAGACAAACTATGATGGACTGTCAGTGGATAAAGCAGAAAGTGATGTAAACGAACCTGTTGAGGTGTTTGTAAATGTGACAAATGACAGCAGATATACTGTAAATGAGATAGTTCAGCTCTATATCAGGCACGTTGATGCTGCAGAGTATGAGCCGGGATATCAGCTAAAGGGGATTGAGGTTGTAAAGCTTGAGCCATATGAGACTAAAAAAGTAAAGCTGACTCTTTCGCCAAGGGACTTTGCTGTGATAGAAGAGGATGGAAGCTGTGTTGCTGTGCCGGGAATTTATGAGATATCCGCAGGAGGACAGCAGCCTGATGACAGAAGCACAAAGCTCACAGGCAAGCGGACAGAGCGCATTGAGATCACAAGATGTGGAGAGAAAACAGGGGTAGATTATTAATAATAAATATGTTATTCTATAATTAATGACAAGTTAAAATAGACTTTAGGAGCGGACATATGTCGGCTCCTTTAAGTGATTTCAGAGGAATTGTTTATGAGAAGATCAATATGGAATGCCATTGAGAGAAAGCTTGATGATTATTCACTCAGAAAAAAATTCTACATATTTTATGTACTTTGTGTCATGCTGCCGCTCATAGTGACTGATGCAGTGGTGCTTTCCATTGTAGAAAATGCTGAAAAAGAAAGCAGCAGGCATGAAATGTCGAGCATAGCAAGTGCTGTGGGATATAATCTGAACAGCATGGTCAATAACGCAGAAGAGGCAGCTAAGAGTATCTACACCAGCAAGCGCATAGACGATTTTATATCAAAGGAATACACAAGCTCTGCTGAGTATGTATCAGAGTATCAGAGCTTCTTTCAGGATACACTTTTTGAAAACACACTTGGAATGAGCAATATAGTATTTTTCCTGTATGCTGACAATCCTACAATAGTAAATGGCGGAAAAGTAAATGATATGTCTGCTGTAAGAAATACGGATTCTTACAGACTTCTGGAGCAGAAGGAAAGCGGAGGACTCTTTTTTGTATATGAAAAAGGCGTAGCCGGATTGTCAGATGAAAGACATATGATTTATATGAAAAAGCTGGATTTTTACTCATCTGATATCGAAAAGGTACTCAAGATAGAGTTTAATTATGGCAGCATGATGCGTACTTTTAAGAACATGAATTATGATAATGAAGTGCTTATCTGCCATGGAGATGACATAGTGCTGTCAAATGGGGCCTACAGTGGAGTCAACAAACCATTTAAGACATTGGAGGCGATTGGGAAAATAAGCGACTCCGTATACAGGCAGCAGATCTCTTTGTATGGCTGTGATCTTGATATATATGTGTTTAAGACACGCAGTAATATATGGAGCATGCTTATGCACAATGCACCGATCATTGTTTTTCTGATGCTTATAAATGTATTCTTTCCACTTTGTCTGTTCAGTATCTTTAACCATTCCTTTACGAGCAGGATATTACAGCTTTCAAAGGTATTTAAGTCAGTTGACAGCGAAAAGCTTGTATCTATGACTGAAAGGGAGAGTAAAGATGAGATCGGCAGCATGATAAAAAATTACAACAGGATGGTAAGCCGCACAAATGACTTGATCCAGACTGTATATAAGAATAAGCTAAAAGAGCAGGAGATGCTTGTAAGTCAGAAAAATGCAGAGCTTCTTGCACTACACAGCCAGATAAATCCGCACTTTCTGTTTAATGCGCTTGAGAGCATACGAATGCACAGTCTGCTTAAAAGGGAAAATGAGACGGCTGATATGGTTGAAAAACTCGCAATCATGCAAAGACAGTATGTGGAGTGGGGAAATGATGCTGTAACCGTTGCAAAGGAATGTGAATTTGTAAAAGCCTATCTGGCATTGCAGAAATACCGGTTTGGCGAGCGGCTGAACTATAACATAGATATAGAAGCAGACTGCATGGAATGTCAGGTGCCAAAACTTACGCTTGTAACTTTTGTTGAAAATGCTTGTGTGCATGGCATAGAAAGTAAAGCTGCTCCGGGCTGGATATTTGTGCGTATATTCAAAAAAGCCGGGTTCATGCACATAGAGGTTGAGGATACAGGCAGCGGAATTGATCCGGATGCTCTTGAAAAAATGAAAAGTAACATGAAAAATGCAGATATCGATATGTTAAAGACCGGTGGCAGAGTGGGCGTGATAAATGCATGCCTGCGTATCAAAATGGTAACGGAATCTAAAGCAGTATTTGATGTGGACAGTGAGGAAGGCTGCGGTACGACTGTGATGATAAAAATACCGGAAACATATTTATAGGAGATTTAAAATGCTTAAAGTATTATTGGTGGATGATGAGCCTTTTATAATACAGGGGCTTAAGGTGATCATTGATTGGGAAAATGAAGAATTTGAGATAGCAGGAACGGCCTCAAATGGAAAGGAAGCCCTGCAGTTTCTGGAAAATGAGAATGTGGATCTGGTCATAGCCGATATAAGGATGCCGGAGATGACAGGACTTGAGCTGCTTGAGACTTTGAGAAAAGATAAAAAATCAGATGTGTATTTTGTGATATTAAGCGGTTATGCAGATTTTAGCTATGCGCAGCAGGCCATGCAGAATGATTGTACGGATTACATACTAAAGCCGGTGGATAAGGAGATGCTGCTTAAGGTACTAAACAAGGTTCTTGTGCTCAAAAACGAGAAAAACAAGATCGACGAGGATAACAAAAAGATGAAACAGGCATACCTTGCAGGACACCTGATATCTCTGATACGTGGCAAATATGATGAAGTAAACCTGAACTATGTAAAAGAAAATATGAGGTGTGAGGGTGGAGCAAGGTATGTTGAGATACAGATGGAGCAGCTTCCGGCAGGTGATGAGATACTCGATAGTGATATGAGAAGCTTACAGCGCAAGATGTACGAAAGCTGTGTTGCTTTTCTGGGGGCTGATTCGGCACATTGTGTATTTGATGTATCGGTAAATGAAAAAGTGTATGACATAGGCTTTATATGCTCAGATTATATGGCAGAGGAAGCCGCAAAAAACGAGAGAAAATATCTGGAGGATCTGAGAAGGTATATATGTGATAATACACAAAAGAATATAGTTATGCTGGTCGGAAGAAAAGTATCAGATATATCAAAGATAGCCAGATCATACGGCAATGCATGTATGCTCAGGTCGTTTCAGGGCTTTCGCATAGTAAAGAACATATATTACTATGAGGATGAAGTAAAGATATCGGCAGATGGAATAGTGCTTTGTAAAGATAGTCTGGATAAGCTGCTTAGGACAGTGGAACAGAACAACCATGTTGAGATAAGAAATGCAGTTGCCAAATTTTATGATGAGATGTCAAACATGGGTATGAATGGGGAAAGCATGAACTTAAATATTAATTATCTGTTGTTTCAGTTCATACACCTGGCAAGTGAGCAGGATGATAATGTAAATCAGCAGGAGATTTTGCGACTCATAAGTGAGAGCAGCTTTAAGACCGGTATTGAGAGGGGAAGCCGTGCGCATATGACCAGATTTTGCTGTGAGTATGGTGATTATCTGTCGCAGCTTAGAAAAAATGTGTCAAGAGGTGTGATCGGCATGGTAGAAAAGGAAGTAAGAGACAATTATGCCACGAACATCACGCTTAAGAGCCTGAGTGAGAAGTATTATGTAAACAGTGCATACTTAGGGCAGCTTTTCAGAAAAAAATACGGACAGTCCTTTAAGGATTATCTGAACAATTACAGGATGGAACGGGCGGCAGAGCTTCTGCTTAGGACTGATAAGAAGATAATACAGATAGCAGAGGAAGTCGGATATCATGATATGGATTATTTTGTGAACAGGTTTATACAGGTAAAAGGCTGCACACCGGCGCGCTTCAGACGCCAGATGCAAAGTGGAGAATAATATATATTACTGCAAAACAGGGTAAATTATAGTTTTTTCTAGAAACTATAGTGGATAATCAAAGTTCTTTAGGGTTTGCCAATCTATTTTAGGGTTTGTCGATAGGGTCTGGCATTAAAAAAAGCATAGTTTTTTAGGGTTCTTCGATAGGGTCTGGTTTTAGGGTCTTTCGTGAGGGTCTTTTATGAGGGTCTGGCTGGGTAGCCAGACCTTTTATTAAATTAAACTATATTTCATCGGGGTATGAGATGTGATTGCTGTCCAGAATCTCCTGTAGGGTCTGAATGTATTGGTTCTTGCGTTGAATTTCTATCCAGTTTCCGTGACAGAGAGAGTCTGCTTCTTCTAGTTCTTGACGTGTTATTACGTAGTCAAGCCATTTAAGGCAAGCGTGGTTTTTGCTAAATGCACAGTAGTTTTCCATGTGGTTTCCTCCTAAAAATCATTTTCTTCATAATAAGTTACAGGGCTGTCTCTTATACACATCTCC
>ENA-UADP01000234-UADP01000234.1-human-gut-metagenome-genome-assembly--contig:-NODE-234-length-14951-cov-4.081968_pt1 | contig 14951 bp, 13 predicted proteins | sample MGYA00244263_ERZ654259 | MGnify/ENA primary metagenome ERZ654259 (study PRJEB26926, sample SAMN06165106) | human gut metagenome | biome: ENVO:00009003; feature: ENVO:2100002; material: ENVO:00002003...
TGTGTATAAGAGACAGATCATTATGTTTGCTATAGTTTATATATGTAGATTGATATGGTCTGGAGATGATGTCGTGGTCTTTGAGCCGGAAAACAATATCCTGTTTCGTATCATCCGTGTAATAAAAAGCAAATAAAAAAGGAGAAAGAAGATGTTTTGCGAGAAATGTGGAAAAGAAATTCCTGATTCAACAAAATTCTGTCCATACTGTGGAGCATCTGTTTCCAAGGCACAGGATTTTGTCAACAAAGCAGGAGAGGCCTTTAATGCAGCAGAGCAGGAGCTTGGAAGTGCATTTGATGAGGTAAAGCAGTCCTTCACAGGAAACAGTGCAAACCAGCAGAATGCAGGTGGACAGTACAATGGAAGCTACCAGAACAACGGAGCCGGACAGTACAACGCAGGCTACCAGAATAACGGAGCCGGACAGTACAATACAGGCTACCAGAACAATGGTGGTCAGACTCCTCCGCCATACAGGGGGGAGAAGTTAAAGGATGACAGAGGTCTTGCCTCATACATCATCCTGTCTATTATTACATGTGGTATTTATGGATATTATTTCATCTACAAGATGGCTCATGATGTCAATGTAGCATGTGATGGAGATGGCGAGAATACATCAGGTCTCGTAGCATTTATCCTGCTTTCAATGATTACATGCGGTATTTATGCATGGTACTGGTACTATAAGCTGGGCAACAGACTTGCAAATAATGCAGGCAGATACGGAGTTGGCATTCAGGAGAATGGAACCACTGTTTTGATGTGGTGCATATTTGGTACACTTATCTGTGGAATCGGACCATTCATCGCTATGCATATCCTTATCAAGAACTCAAATATGATCTGCAATGCTTACAACAGGGCACATGGACTTATGTAATTTGAGTTTTGATTTAATTTAATTAAATAATTTGATTATATTATTTCTAAAGCGGGAGGCAGTTTGCATTAAGCAGACTGTCTCCTTAAATTTTGTATATTAAATTAAACGGTAAATATTATTGAAAAAGGTCATTCAGACATTGACAAAAATTTGTCAAAGTGTTACTATTTTTTTATAAATTACGACAGAAATGTCGGTTATACATAGGTTTTTTAAGGAGGATTTATACAATGAGCGAGTTCAAAAATTTAACACTTGACGTAGCAGATCAGATTGCAGTACTTGCAATCTCAAGACCGGCTGCTCTTAATGCATTAAACAGTGAGACTCTTGATGAGTTAAATGTAGCATTAACAGAGATTGAGGCAAGAGACGATGTTAAGGTGCTTATCCTTACAGGTGGTCCTGACAAGAAGGGCAACGAGTTCAAGTCATTCGTAGCAGGAGCAGACATCTCAGAGATGGTTAATTTCACAGCACCACAGGCAAGAGCATTCGGAATCAAGGCTTCAGAGCCATTCTTCAAGCTCATGAATATGCGTCAGGTAACAATCGCAGCTGTCAATGGATTCGCACTCGGTGGAGGATGCGAGATTTCTATGGCATGTGATATCAGAATCGCTTCTGAGAACGCAATTTTCGGACAGCCTGAGACAGGACTTGGAATCATCCCTGGCTTTGGCGGTACACAGAGACTTGCTCGTTTAGTAGGAATGGGACGTGCTAAGGAAATGATCTTCACATGCGACAATGTAGACGCTGCTGAAGCATACCGCATCGGTCTCGTTAATAAAGTAGTAGCAAAAGAGGAGCTTATGCCAACAGCTAAGGCTATGGCTGCAAAGATCATCTCTAAGGGAAGCTACGCAATCTCAGTTGCAAAGGCTGCTATCAACAACGGATATGATATGGATATCAAGAACGCTGTTGAGATGGAAGCAAACCTCTTTGGTGTTGTAAATGATACAAACGACAAGAAAGAGGGAATGGGAGCATTCCTTGAGAAGAGAGCTGCAAACCTCACAGATTTCTAAATTATGATATACAGACGCTGTCTGGACGTGGGGCTGACATCATGATATCAGGCTGTGTGCAGCAGTGTAAATATGTAAGGTTTAAGGTATAAAAGCCGGTGCGTTTTAGCACCGGTTTTTTTCTGCTTTTTTAGATGTTTACAGGTCTTGAAAAAAGTAGAAAATGTTTCTATAATAAATTAATATTTGATTTACCATATTTGATTTACCGGAGTATGACAAGAAAGTATTTGTAACTATTTCGTGAGAAAATATATTGTCATAGGAATATAATTTAAGCTTTACAAGAGGAAAAAATGAAGTCAAGAGCAACACAGACCAAAGAACTGGATATGGTGAACGGACCACTCGCAAGGAAGATACTGATTTACTCCATACCGCTCATGTTCTCAAACCTGCTTCAGGTATTTTTCAATATGACGGATGTGGCAGTGGTGGGAAAATTTGCAGGTGCAAGAGCACTCGGCTCGGTCGGTTCCACGACAATCATCATCACACTCACAACAGGCATACTGCTTGGCATGGGAGGCGGTGTCAATGCTGTCACGGCACTGCACATGGGAGCAGAGGACTATCAGAGGGTGCATAAGACCGTCCACACATCGGTCATTCTGTGCTTTATAGCGGGACTTTTACTGTTAGTGACAGGCCTGGCTTTTTCAAAGCCGCTACTTGAAGTGATGAATACAAAGCCTGAGCTTATAGACGGTGCTACAGCATATCTGATGATATATCTGTGCGGTTCGCCGGCGCTTGCGCTTTATAATTTCGGCAACGGTGTGCTGAGCGCAGTTGGAGATACAAAGAGGCCTCTCATATACCTGAGTATCTCAGGAATTATCAATATAGTGCTCAACCTGTTCTTTGTAATAGTATGCAGACTGGGAGTGATAGGAGTAGCCATCGCAAGCATCATAGCACAGTATATCTCAGCGGCACTCATCATCAGGTTTCTCATGAAGACATACGGCAGCTACGGCCTGCGCATGAAGGATATAGCGATTGACAGGGATGCAGCTGCAGCAGTGCTTCGTATTGGAGTGCCGGCCGCGATACAGTACTCGCTCTTTGCCATAGCCAATATATGTATCCAGACATCCATCAATTCCTTCAGCCATGTGGTAGTGGAGGGCAATTCAGCCGCCACCAATGCGGATTCGCTCATCTATGACATGATGGCAGCATTTTACACCGCATGTACCAGCTTCATAGCGCAGAATCTGGGCGCGAGGAAAAAGGAAAGGGTGCTTAGGACATTTTTCATCACCCTGGCATACTCGTTTCTGATGGGACTGGTGCTTGGAGTGGCGCTGTTTATATTCCAAAGACCGTTCCTTTTGCTCTTTACGAGTGATAATGCCGTGATACACTATGGACAGATCAGAATCGGTGTGATGGCATTCGTCTACTGTGTATCAGCCTTCATGGACAATGCCACAGCCGCCGCCAGGGGCATCGGAAAAAGTGTAGCACCTACCATCATAGTGGTTATGGGCTCTGTCGTATTCAGGATTATATGGCTGCTCACAGTGTTTGCGTATTTTAAGACACTGCAGTCATTATATCTCATATATGTCATTTCGTGGACGCTCACCGCAATAGCCGGCAATATATACTTTGCGTACCACTACAGGAAAATTTAAGTTGGAATTTTTACAGCTTGAGAAAATTTAGAGACCCTTCAGGATTATCAGTGCCCTTCTCAAGCAGTGAGATGAGCTCAGAGATAGTCTGTTCGGTCTCTTCTTTTGTGGACGGAATCAGTGTATTGTCTAGCTTTACGACGAGCACAAGGAGCACAATCTCTGCAAGCGCATCAGGCTGTTGGCACACGATAAGTCCCTCAGCTGCTCCCTGCCTTATGATTTCACCGGTCACCGGCTTTAGCTCAGTAATCAGGTAATTGATGTATTTGTTGTGCAAAAATGCATTCTCCTGTACACCGTTTCCGGCATCGGACTGGATTTTTAAAAAGGCGGCAGAGGAGTTGCGACATGCCTGAAATATCATCGCCATGCGCACAAACGGAGATATATCGGTGCGCTTTGCAAGCTCCTTTGCGGTGGCAAGCGGCTCTTCGTAGCTTTTTGCCATAAGTGCATCAAAGATAGCTTCCTTTGATGAAAAATAATAATATATGCTACCCTTGCCTATCCCGGCTGTCTGGGCGATTTCGTTGACAGATATCTGGGATATTTTTTTTGTTTCTAAAAGGGTTCTTAGCGCTTCAAGTATCTTCTCATATTTTTCCGAATTTGGTCTTGTGGAATGTGGCATAGTGGCTCCTCTTTTATTAGTTACGTTCATTTTAATATATATTATCACAATCCATGTGATTCTTCCATGAAATTTTACCGTGGTAATAGGTTTTGGTGATAATGATAGGATACGTTTGGATAGTTTATGAAAAAATAACAGAATAGTTTGAAAATGAAAATATTTATATTGACCGCCAGTCGAAAAAGTGATACTGTAATGAAGTAACAAGTTGACCGATGGTCGAAAAAGGAGAATTGATATGACTTATGCAGACATGTTTTCAAAGGTAAAGGGACTGTTTATGGAGTCTGATGTGAGCGATATAAGCGAGCACCTTGCTTTTCAGTTCAATATAACAGGAGAGGCAGAGGGAATTTTTTATGCCGAGGTAAAGGACGGTGTGCTGGCAGTGGAGCCGTATGAGTATTTTGACAGGGATGCGATTTTTATATGCAGCGCTGAGACTCTTTTCAAGCTGGCAGATGGAAAGATTGATCCGATTCTTGCATTTACAACAGGTAAGCTCAAGGTGGAGGGAAATATTGATAAGGCACTTCGCCTGAAGCAGATTATAGACAGTAAGAAGGCGTAGGTGATTGAGGATGAAGTGGGGAATAATTGCAGGTGTTTTAGGCGGTATTGCTGCAGCAGAGGCAGGCGGCAGTGCTTATTTCTACAGGAGGACCATGATGCGCTACAATGCCAAGAAGGAGCGCACGATGAAGATGTCCGGGGTTGACTGGGAGAGCTATTACAGCTTTATGAAGCCGCGCGGAGAGTGGATGAGAGCACAGACTCATGAGGATGTGTGGATTAAGTCTGATGATGGATTAAGACTGCATGCCACATATTTTCCGGGGATAGATGGAGGTAATCCGGACAAAGCCGTCATATGCTTCCACGGCTACACAAGTGAAGCTATGTCTGATTACAGCAGCATATCCAATTACTATTTAAAGAAGGGCTATAGCATGCTGCTTGTAGATGCGAGAGCGCACGGACAAAGCGAGGGCAAATTCATAGGCTTCGGCTGCAAGGACCGCTATGATGCGCTTAAATGGATTGACTGGATGATTAAGAAGGCAGGCAATGACATTAGAATAGTGCTGATGGGAAATTCCATGGGAGGTGCCACTGTGCTTATGGCTAGTGGGCTTAATCTGCCAGAGCAGGTGAAGGGAATTGTGTCAGACTGTGCATTTACCTCGCCTAAGGCGGTATTTACACATGTGCTTCACAGCATGTACCATCTGCCGGCTTTTCCGATGATTCAGATTGCAGATTTTGTGAACAGAAAAATGGCAGGGTATGGGCTTGATGAATGCGATGCTGCAAAAGAGGTGCAAAAGGCGAAGCTGCCTATTTTGTTTATCCATGGTGATAAGGATACATTTGTGCCATGCAGCATGTGTGATGAGCTTTATGCAAGCTGCGCGTCACAAAAGACAAAGCTGATAGTAAAGGGTGCAGGACACTGCGAGAGCTATTACAAGAATACGAAAGCTTTCGAGGACGCACTTGATAAATTTTTGGAAGGAGTTATGAGATGATGAAGACGAGAAAAGGACACAATGTATATCCGATTACGGTTGCACAAAAATTTCATTTGTACTATGCAAAGTACTGTCCGAATATGGCTGTGCTCAATATAGGTACAAGCCTGACAATCGGCACGGAGCTTGACTGGAACGTGCTAAGGGATTCAATCAACTACGCGTATGCCAGAAACGAGGCCATGCGTATCCGTTTTACAAGGGATAAGGATGGAGAGTGCTATCAGTATATTGCGGATGTGGATGAGGATTTTAAAGAGAGAACTGTCGATTTCAGGGATTTTACTGATTTAACCATGGAGGAGGCAGAGAATGAGATGCAAGGCTGGACACAGGTGCCGTTTGAGTTTGAGGACTCTCCTATGACCAAAATCGTGATGATAAAGATGCCGGATGGATTCAATGGAGTGTACTTCTTAGGTCATCACATGGTGGTTGATGCGCAGTCACTTATTGCATTTTTAAAGGATATTATTGAGATATACTGTAATGCCATGTACGAGGGAGTACCTTTTCCTAAGGATATGTGCTCATACATTGAGCAGATAAAGAAGGATCTGGCATATGAAGCCGGAAGTAAGGCACAGCTTAGGGACAGAGAGTTCTTTGAGAAGCTTATCAGACAGTCGGAGCCAATCTATAACGGAATCGACGGCACAGCAAAGCTTGATGCGGCAAGAGAACTGATGCATGATAATAAGCTAAGGAGTGCATTCAATGCATCGGATGATGTCACCTCAGCGCTTGATATCTTTCATCTGGAGGCTGAGCCGACAAAGCGTCTTATGGATTTTTGTGAGAAATATCATGTTTCGCTTGCATGTCTGCTTCTAATGGGAATCAGGACGTTTTTCCAAAAGGAAAACGGCTTCGATGATGTCTCCGTAAATAATGCCATCGCCAGACGTGCGACACTCAAGGAGAAGAAGTCAGGCGGCACACGTATTCATTCGTTTCCGTTTAGGACGTGCTTTTCAAAGGATGTACGCTTTATTGATGCCGTGTATACCATCAGGGATAAGCAAAACGAGCTGTTCCGCCATGCAAACTACAATCCGACAGAGTACTTTGCACTGCGCTCAAAGACCTATCCGCAGCCAAAGGCAGGGCTTACATATGAGCCGATGTCGCTTACATATCAGCCGATGACCTTAAAGGAAAAGGGCTTAAACGACCTGGGAGATATAAAATACAAGACTAAGTGGTACCCGAACGGCATGACTACACAGGCTATGTATCTAACGGTAATGCACCGTCCGGAGGACAACGGACTGGATTTCAGCTTCGAGCATCAGGTCAAGGCAGTCTCAAGAAAGCAGCTTGAGTATATGTACTATTACCTGTGCAAAATCATGTTCAAGGGTGTAGAAAACCCTGAGCTTACAATAGGCGAAATCATTAAATTAGTGTAGTGGATTAGGAAACGTATTAGGTAAAAGGAGATTATTATGTTTGATGAATTAGTGGAAATTATCTGTAATTATGTTGATGTTCAGCCGGCAGATGTGCACGAAGAGTCCCGTTTTATGGAGGATCTGGGCTTTACGTCATTTGACTTCATGAGCATGCTCGGGGAGATAGAGGATACCTTTGATGTGGAGATTGAGCAGACAAAGGCTGCAGAAATCCGCACAGTACAGGAAGCAGTCGATTATCTTGAGACATTAAAAGACGCATAATCGGCGCAGATAGGAGAAAATATGTTATTTCACACAATTCCAGATATTCTTTCATATGCAAATGAAGCTTACGGCGCAGATGACGCGATAAGATGGAAGAAATCAAAAAATGAGATAGAGTCAAGAACCTACAGTGAACTTAAGAATGATACAGACAGCTTTGCCAATGCCATCGAAAAGCTTGGTAAAAAAGGACAGCATATCGCTGTAATAGGTCCTTCATCATATGAGTGGATAGTATCCTATCTGGCAATCACAGAAAGCGGAAGTGTTGCGGTTCCAATCGATGCATCGCTTCCGGCAGCGGATATATGTGAGCTTTTGGACAGAGCCAGTGTGAGGATGCTTATATTTGATGAGGCACGTTCGGATGTGGCTGAGGCCGCAGCTAAAAGCTGTCATGATATAAATGTGTATGTGTCTATGAACAGTACAGAGCATTGTCCACAGGTGCTTTCGTTTAATGGGCTTATAGATGACAATAGGGGAAGCTACGAGCCGGCAGTGGCAGAGGATGCGCTTTGCACTATCATGTTTACGTCCGGAACCACAGGAAAGAGCAAGGGAGTCATGCTGACGCAGAACAACCTGGCTGAAAATGCCACATGCCTTGACATGAAAATTGGACCGCACACTGTAATTTTGTCTGTGCTTCCGATACACCATGCATACTGTCTGAGCATGGATATTCTGAAAGGAATTTCACTGGGTTCGGTAATCTGCATCAATGATTCCATCATGCGCATGGCAAAAAATATACAGCTTTTTACTCCCGACATGATTCTTATGGTGCCTCTTATGATTGAGACATTTGCCAGAAAGCTCGAGGAGGTAAGGGCAGCAGGACTTCCTGCAGAGCCGGTCCGTAAGAAAATGTTTGGAGAGAGGCTTCATACAATCTGCAGTGGCGGTGCGTACCTAAATCCTGATTATGTTGATTTATTTGCAGAGTTTGGTATCACCATATTGCAGGGCTATGGCATGACGGAGTGTTCTCCGGTCATAAGCACCAATCTAAGCTGGGATATCCGCAAAAACTCTGTAGGCAAGCTGATGCCAAACTGTGAGGCAAAAACAGTTGACGGTGAGCTTTTAGTCCGCGGTACAAGTGTGATGCAGGGCTATTATAAGATGCCAAAGGAGACTGAGGAGACACTGTCGGACGGCTGGCTTCACACGGGTGACTTAGGCTATGTGGACGAGGATGGATATATTTATCTGACCGGCAGAAGGAAGAACCTGATTATCACCAAAAACGGTGAGAATGTGTCACCGGAGGAGATTGAAAACGCTCTGAGCGTAAATCATCTCATAAAGGAAATCATAGTGCGTGAGTCTGAAGGAGTGATTGAAGCTGAGATTTTCCCGGACAGCGAGTATGCACAAAATGCAGGTATCGTCGATATAAGGCCAGCTCTGCAGGTGCTTATCGATGAGTACAATGTGAATGCACCTGCGTACAAGCGTATCTATAGCCTTAAAGTGAGGGAGAGTGAGTTTGAAAAGACGGCTTCACGTAAGATAAAGAGAAGCTGATATATAAAGAGGAAGCCGATGCATGTGGCTTGCATCGGCTATATATGAAAAAGATTAGTATGAGTATTGCGTAATTAATATGTTATGTTGCTTTTGTTTTGTATCTTTCGTTTATGATGTTAGTATACAAATCAATTGTGAAAACCGTGTGTTTTGAATTTCACTTTTCTGTAAACAAAATATGAACAAACTGTGCAGTCCTAAGGTACCATAAAAAATCCTTAGACAATATCATGATTTTGTGTATAATTATAGTATCGGTATTTGTTATTGCATATAGGATAAGATTTTATGCATAATCAAACAGCGATATTATTTTTTTACAAGGGGAAAAAGATGAAATTATTAAGTTTTGCAATCCCATGTTACAATTCAAAGGATTACATGGAGCATTGTATAGAGTCTATCCTGCCGGGTGGAGATGATGTGGAGATAATTATTGTTGATGATGGTTCAAAGGATGAGACAGCAGCGATAGCTGACAGATATGCAGCCGAATATCCTGACATAGTAAAGGCTGTACACCAGGAGAACGGTGGACATGGAGAGGCTGTAAACACAGGTCTCAAAAATGCCACAGGCAAATATTTCAAGGTCGTTGACAGCGATGACTGGGTGGATTTGGATTCATACAAGAAGATACTGGACAAGCTAAGGGAGTTTGAGCAGGAGAATACACAGATAGATATGCTTCTTGCCAACTATGTCTACGAGAAAGAGGGAGCAAAGCGTAAAAAGGTTATGCGTCAGACCGGCTTTCCGCGCAATGAGATATTTACCTGGAGTGATATAAAGCATATTCACAAGGGACATTACATACTGATGCATTCGGTAATATACAGGACAGAGCTTTTGAGAAGCTGTGGACTTGAGCTGCCAAAGCATACCTTTTATGTGGATAATATCTATGTATATAAGCCGCTTCCGTATGTGCGCACGATGTACTATCTGGATGTGGACTTCTACAGATATTTTATCGGTCGAGATGACCAGTCGGTCAATGAGCAGGTGATGATACGCCGTATTGACCAGCAGATTCGTGTAAATAAGATTATGTTTGACGATGTCAAATTGCATGAGATAACAAATGAGATGTGCAGGAAGTATATGTACAGCTATCTGGAGATTATTACGACTATTTCTACTATTCTGGCAATTATCTCAGGCACCGATGAGAACATGGCTAAGAAGGATGAACTGTGGGCATACATGAAGGAGCACGATGAAGAAACCTACAAGAAGCTGCGCCATGGCGTCATGGGACAGTTAATGAACCTGCCGGGAAAGGGAGGCAGGAAGGTAGCTATCGGTGCGTATAAGCTGTCACAGAAGGTTGTCGGATTCAATTAGACGGATGTGAAATAAGGAGTATTATATGGATGAGGTATTATCATCAATTAATTAAAGTAAAGACCACAGAGCAAAACAGAGACTCTGTGGTCTTTTAATATTGCAATTAAATTATTCTCCAAGTGTGAGCATGGTATCTATGCAGGCTTTGGCCTTTGTTCTTATATCGTCAGGCAGTATGATTTCTTCTCCGCCTGCTCCCTTAACACAGTTGTATACATCCATCAGGGTAGTGAGCTTCATATTGTGGCATACGCAGTCCTTTGAGAGCGGATAGAAGCTCTTTTCAGGGCACTCATACTGTAAGTGCTGCAGTATGCTGTTTTCAGTTCCGATGATAAATTCCCTGTCTGTGCTGTTTTTAGCATAGTCAATGATGCCGGTGGTACTTCCGATATAGTCTGCAGCCTTTGAAACCTCAGCAAGGCACTCCGGATGTACGAGAAGCTTTGCAGCAGGATGAGCCGCTTTTGCTCTCTCAACATCTGCTATTGACATGCGCAGGTGAGTAGGACAGCCACCATGTACAAATTTGAAGGTCTTTTCCGGAACCTGTTCCTCAACCCATGCGCCAAGATTGCAGTCAGGGATGAAAAGAATCTTGTTATTGTCAATATTTTTAACAATTTTTACAGCGGATGAGGATGTGACGCACACATCGCATATGGTTTTAAGCTCTGATGTGGTGTTTATGTAGGCAACCACTGTATAGTCAGGGTTCTCGGCCTTTAACGATTGTAAGAGCTCTACATCGAGCTGCTCCGCCATAGGACAGCCGGCTGCGCTGTTTGACAAAAATACATGCTTGTCAGGAGATAAAATCTTGCAGGTCTCAGCCATGAAGCGGACACCGCACATGAGCACATTCTTCTGTGGTGCTGTGGCAGCCTGCTTGCTGAGTCCATATGAGTCGCCTGTGAAGTCGGCAACCTCAAGTATCTCGTGACTCTGATAAGCGTGAGCTAATATACAGATATCATTTTCCTTCTTTAATCGGATAATCTCATCCTGTAATTCTCTTGTTGTCATCATAATATGATATACCTCTTGAAATTCCTAGTGTGATTGAAGCACAGTTATATCAATGTAAGCCCATTTTGGATTTTACATAAAGAACCGGCCAAAATAAATAAGTTACTTGTCATTATACTTAGCTGTAAACCAACTGTCAACACAAAAGTTTTACAGGTGTCTTGTCAGTTGTAAATTTTAGTGTTATAATACGCCCATTACAGTAAATCGCATCCAGGGGGATGTTGCTAAAGAAGCGGCTACATCGGTGGATGCAGGTAAATAAAAGAGGTAACATACTATGAATACAGATGTACTTATTGTGGGAAGCGGCTGCTCAGGTCTTTATTGTGCGCTTAAGCTTCCAAGAGACGTAAGAATTACACTGATAACAAAGTCAGATCTTGAGAGCAATGATTCATTTCTGGCGCAGGGCGGCATGTGCATGCTTAAAGAGCAGTCTGATTTCGACAGCTTTTTTGAGGATACCTTAAAGGCCGGCCACTACGAGAATGACAAGGAGTCGGTTGGGATAATGATAAACTCATCACCTGAGGTGGTGAAGGATCTTGTTTCATACGGAGCAGATTTTGCGAGAAATGATGACGGCTCACTTGCCTATACGAGAGAGGGAGCTCATTCACACAACAGAATTATTTTCCATGAAGATGTGACCGGAAAAGAGATAACAAGCACATTGCTTGCACAGGTTAAGAAGCTTTCAAATGTGACACTTATGGAGTATACGACGATGGTTGATATCATCGAAAGGGATAACAAATGCTACGGCGCCATCATCAGAAAACAGGATGGCACGCTGGAAAAGGTGACAGCGGCATACACTGTCATGGCTTGTGGCGGAGTTGGAGGACTGTACAGATTTTCAACAAATTTCAGACATCTGACAGGTGACTCGCTTGCCATTGCAAAAAAGCATGGCATAGAGCTTAAAAACCCAGACTATGTGCAGATTCATCCAACGACCTTTTACACGAAAAAGCATGAGGACAGAAGCTTTCTCATTTCAGAGTCCGTAAGAGGTGAGGGTGCTAAGCTTTTAGACAAGAATATGAACAGGTTTGTCGATGAGCTCTTACCAAGAGACGTGCTGACCGGCAAAATCCGTGAGCAGATGAAAAAGGACGGCACAGACTTTGTCTGGGAGGATTTGCGTACCATTCCAAGGGATGAGCTTGTATCACATTTTCCAAATATCATTGAACATTGCAAGGAGATGGGATATGATGTCTTCAAGGAGCCTATTCCTGTAGTTCCGGCACAGCACTATTTCATGGGCGGCGTCAAGGTGAATCACCACAGCCGCACATCCATGGAAAGTCTCTATGCAGTTGGAGAGACTGCTTGTAACGGAGTGCACGGAAGAAACCGTCTTGCAAGCAATTCACTGCTTGAGAGCCTGGTATTCGCAAAGCGTGCAGCAGGACAGATGGCTGAGCTTGGCTTTGTAAATGATGAGATAGCAGCCAAAAAGGCCGCAGATAGCATCGACCTCGCAGACTACAGCGATGAAAAAGCTGTAGAGAGAGAATACAGGAAGCTCGCCATGGAGGCAATAGAGGGACGCACCAGCGTAGGTACAGAAGAGACTGTCGAATCAGGCATTGCCTATATTCAGGCATAGAATCTGTGTTTCAGCCTAGATGCGAGTGGACAGCCAAAAGCTGGCCATACGAGCGTCATCAAAAATATTGGTAGAATACAGTCCATGCCCAGTAGAGGCAATTTTAAGTGCGGTAATAGCTGTAGTAACCAGGTTTCGCACTCGTAAATCTGCGAAGCCGGAGAGTACACAGTGTGTTCCGAAGAAAAATATGAACTGCCACGGGGTTCCATTAACGCAGTTAATGCGAACAAGTGGCAAATTATAAAGCACTATCCCCAAAAAATCCCGTGGCTGACTTCATATTTTTCTGAGGAATATACTGTGTACTACCCCGGCACCATACAGCATAAAAAGTGCGAAACCGCAATATAAAAGAAAACTAAAAAATGCAAAGAATGCAACGAAAGGAATCTAAATATATGTACGATCAGGTAACACTGGGCCTCAACGTAGACCCATTCATATTAAGCGCATTAAAGGAGGACATCACAAGCGAGGACGTATCCACAAACAGCGTGATGCCACATCCACAGGCAGGAGAGGTGGATTTAATCTGCAAACAGGACGGAATCATCTGTGGACTGCAGGTTTTTGAGAGAGTTTTCACACTGCTTGATGCAGATACAAAGGTAGAGTTTTACGTAAAGGATGGCGATAGGGTAGAAAATAAGCAGCTTATCGGTAAGGTTTACGGAGATATCAGAGTACTCTTGTGCGGTGAGAGAACTGCGCTCAATTATTTACAGCGCATGAGTGGAATTGCCACATATACCAGTCAGGTTGCAGCGCTCTTAGAGGGCACCGGTATCAAGCTTTTGGATACCAGAAAGACAACCCCAAACAATAGAATTTTTGAAAAATACTCGGTCAGAGTCGGTGGTGGAAACAACCACAGATACAATCTCTCGGATGGAGTGCTTCTTAAGGATAACCACATCGGAGCAGCTGGCGGCGTAAAAGAGGCAATCGCCATGGCAAAGGCCTATGCTCCGTTTGTCAGAAAGATTGAGGTTGAGGTAGAGAGCTTTGATATGGTGAAGGATGCGGTTGAAGCCGGTGCCGACATTATCATGCTCGACAACATGTCCACAGAGCTTTTAAAGCAGTGCATCGACTACATTGACGGCAGAGCCGAAATCGAGGTTTCGGGAAATGTTACCAAAGAAAATATTGCAAGAATAAAGGGTCTTGGTGTAGACTATGTATCAAGTGGTGCGCTCACACATTCAGCGCCTATTATGGATTTATCACTTAAAAATCTACATGTAGTATAGATTTTATATTGCCGGTCGCACTATGCTGTGACAGTAATGTTTTACGGAAAGGAACGAAAATGAACGGTGATGAGAGAAGAAAAAAAATAATAAATATTCTATCCTCGTCAAAGTCGCCTGTGGCGGGAGTTGCGCTTGCAAAGGAGCTTGATGTGAGTCGTCAGGTGATTGTGCAGGACATAGCACTGCTTCGAGCAAACGGAGCCGCGATTTTTTCGACAAACAGAGGATATCTGATACAGGCGGATAAGCAGTATTCGAGAGTATTAAAGGTGGTTCACGAGGATGATGAAGTAGAGGAGGAGCTTTCAACAATAGTTGATGCCGGAGGCCATGTGAAGGACGTATTTGTATACCACAAGGTCTACGGAGTGCTCCGCGCCAATATGGACATCAAGTCCAGACGTGATGTCAGAAATTACCTAGAGGAAATCCGTACAGGAAAGTCCAGCCTTCTTAAAAATGTAACTTCAGGTTATCACTATCACACAATATGTGCGGAGAGTGAAGAAGTGCTTGATGCCATACAGGAGGAGCTTAAGCAGAAGGGCTTTCTTGCAAAGCTGCAGGACTATGAGCCGGTGGATTTCTGGGGAGACAACGAGGACGAGGCGAAGGCTTAATTTTATCATAAAGTTAAGGCGTAATATAATAATTGCCCGGGTGAAATGCCCGGGCTGTTTTTTGCTTGTGCGCCTAGCGGCGCACGTTTCTAACGGGTTAAAGTCCCGAATCCGCCCGG
>ENA-UADP01000239-UADP01000239.1-human-gut-metagenome-genome-assembly--contig:-NODE-239-length-14736-cov-71.698181_pt1 | contig 14736 bp, 17 predicted proteins | sample MGYA00244263_ERZ654259 | MGnify/ENA primary metagenome ERZ654259 (study PRJEB26926, sample SAMN06165106) | human gut metagenome | biome: ENVO:00009003; feature: ENVO:2100002; material: ENVO:00002003...
CCGTCCAAAGAAATGCTCACAGCCGATTTCAAGGACAAACGCAACTGTTTCAATACTTCGGAAGGAAGTATTATCCCCTTGCTGTTTCCAATTTGAATAATGTTTGTTACCATAATGTTATAACTTTATAATTGATAATCAATATACAAATATAGATAAAGTTATAACAATGCCAAAAGAAAAACCAACTTTTTTCCATTTTAACCAAAAACTCAGCCAACCGATGCACTCGTCGGGAGTGCTGATGCCCCCCCCCTTGCCGTGCGGCGCTCCCCGACCGATGATTTTTTATCGTGCCTTGTGCTCTTTCCCCTTTTGTCCGGCTTCTGTTCTTAAGCATGTCCGGAACACATGGCAAACCGCTTGCAAATCCCATCCGGAAGGCTTACCTTTGCAAAAGGTTATAGCACACTATAACCCCTAAAGGGGTTGTGTGCAAGGGGACACCCCTTGACCCCGTGCGATGTGACGTTTCACGCCACATCTTCAGAACAGACATACACACCTAAAACCTAACGATATGGCAAAGACATGCATCAGAGTGGAAGCCTGCAAAATCGGCAGCGCAGAACGGCACAACCTAAGGAGCAAGGAGCTGGACTACATCCGTCCGGAACTCACCCACCGCAACGAACAGTGGATAGAACGTCCAATTACTGAAGTACACCAAGACATAACGGAAAAATACAAGGCAACTACCGGACAGGGCTTGCAGAAAAAAGCAACCCCAATACGAGAAGGAGTAATCGTGATCAGCGAAGACACCACACTCCGGCAGCTTCAGAACCTAGCCGAAAAGCTGGAAGAACGTTTCGGAGTACACGCTTTCCAAATATACACTCATAAGGACGAAGGCGCAAACGCATGGGACGGTAGGGAAGAAGCATGGAAACCGAACTATCATGCGCACATGATTTTCGACTGGACGGACGGACATACCGGAAAAACAGTTAAGCTAAACAAACACGACATGGCAGAGATGCAGACCATAACAGCCGAGTGCTTGAACATGGAACGTGGCGTTTCTTCAGACCGGAAACACTTGTCAGCCATGCAATACAAAAACCAAATGGAAACGGAGAAAGCCGAGCAACTTCAAAAAGACATCGAGCAGCTCAACCGGGAATACTCCACAGGAACCCGGCAGATCAACCAAGTACAGGAAGAACTCAATATCGCCCGAAAAGAGCTCAAAAGCATGAAAACCGATATCCACATTAACGAAGCCAAGGAAGCAGCAGCAAAAGCCGGAAAGACCGTTTTTAATGCCGTTACAAGTGTTTTCAATGTAGGGGAAGTAAAACGACAAGCCAAAGAAATCGAAGAACTCACAAAAGAAAACTACAATCTCTCTTTCAAAAACCAAAATTTGGAAGGACAACTTAAAACCAACACCATTGCGATGCAAAGAGCACAGGAAACAGCCGACAGGCAAATAAAGGCACAAGTAGCCAAACTCAAGCCCATAACAGAACTGTTCCCGGAAATGGAAAACGCAGGGGAAAATATAGAAGAACTCCGAACTATGGGAATACAAAACAACGATATCCGACAACTCCTTACAGGAAAAGAAATATACTATACAGGCAACCTATACGACAGGGATAAACGAAAATCATACCCGGTCAAAAGCATAAAGATAGATATTGCCAAAAGCCGGAATGGTACTACTACCATTTGGTTTAATAATACTCACTTTAAAACATTCTTTCAAGAACTTTGGAATCAATTACAAAAAGTGCTAGGACTTAATACAAGTAAAGGATTATATCGATAAATACCTAAATTGTAATAATTGTGAACTACCGCTAAACTAAAGATTTAGCGGTAGTTCACAAACACAAACTCACTTTAATATAAAGTCAGCAACAACTTTACGCTTTTCATATATTTCTTTTTCTATAGTAACATACTTAATAACTCTATATTTCCCAGGAGTATATTTGTACTTCTCTTTATTTAAGTAACACTTAAGCACCCTATTTCTTTTTCTATTAATATAATAAATTCCGGCTTCCCAAGCCATATCACCAAAATCAATATCTACCCACTTATTAAATTGAAACCGCTGAAAATCATAATAAGTACCACAGGAAATCCTAAAATCACTATTGTTAAAAATATCAACACATATAAAATCAGAAGATGTCCCTAAAACGCATGGTACTACTCTCATAACAATAGAATCATTTGAAACACATTGAAGATTTTTCTGCCCCTTAATATTAAAGGATAGAAAAAAAAATAGTAAGCTAAAAAACAATCGAACTTTAACCATATATTCAAAAAAAATCAAGTGAAGCTTTAAATTAAACTTCACTTGAATTAATAAATCAATATCGTTCTATACCAAACTTAATATTAATATTAGGAGCTTTCATATACCATACAACACCTGTCGGCTTTCCGGATTTCATTTCTATTGCACTTACTATACCTAAAGTCTTATTTGAAGAATCATAGACAATACCACCACTATCACCATAATCAGCGTCCATATTTTCTACACGCACAACATCAGTAAAATCCACTCCATTAACTGTATAAAATGTACTTTCACTCTTTACAATACCTGTAGATTCAAAAGTAGTTCTACCATACTTCGAAACACTCGTTTCAGCAGCAACAAAACCTGTTGCGACACTTAAGTTCTTACCTGTTGCCCCTATTAAATTACTTAATTCATAACGGTCACTACTAAATGAACAAAATGTTGCATCAAGACCCGAATGAACCCATCTATCCTTATCACTCACTCCAACATTACTACCATTATATTTAACCGTAGCCCCTGCGTTTACAACATGAGCACACGTTACAAATCCATAGACAGTTTTACCATACTTCGTATATTTAGCACGATAACCTACAGAACCTCCACTACCTTCACCTTCATTAACCTGTATTTCTGTACCCGGAGCCATAGGATAACTAGCTTCTACGATTTCTCCACCCGCTTGACGAAATTCAACAACATCAGAATCTATAACTTCATTTCTAAACAAAGCTATTGAACCATCTAGACAATCATACAAATAAACAACAACCTTATTCTCAAAACCGGAAATACTACAAGATTGAATATTTGAACTAACTGCCCCTCTACATTTAACAACATAATCCAATATGGTATTCTTTACAGCAACCAATTCATTATAAGAATACTTGCATTTTCTAACTTCATAGCTGGCTTTTCCTAACAGGCTTTCGTAATCATTATCTTTTAAATCCTCAAATGGTGTCAATAGAATCAACTTTCCATTTTCCACATAGGCACCGCCATAATAATCAGGATAAGACTTAGCAACACCACGTGTACCAGAATCAAAAGCATTCAACAAAGCATCATAAGCTTCATTCGCATTCGAATAAAAAGTTGTTTTAGCCTTTGCATTATTCTCAGAATCTAAAAAATCATCCGAAGAACAAGATACCATCATAAAAGATGATACAATAAATAAACAAAAAACAAATCTTTTCATAAGCCTAACAATTTAAGATTACTCCCATAAAGATAAACAAAATATTGGCTCTTTATCCCAATAATCTAATATTTAACTATTCAGGAGGATTTTTTTTCTCTTCAAGATAAATATCCTGCAATAACTCATCCTTTCGAGTTACTTTATAACGGCACAACGCTTCCCCGGTTTCCATATTATACCAATCAGCCACTTTATCTTTTATAGACATATACCAAGTATAACAACCATCATCCACATTCAAGCCTTCCACATCAAGAACCAAATCCTCATCCCGAAAATCATTCAATGCTTCATCCCCTATCATAGTACGGAACTGCCCAAAACTACTCATGCGCTGCATCCCATACATGGCAGTATAAATCATATCCAATGCTCTATAATTTATCTGAACCTTTTCTTTACCGTCACGACCTTTCGAGCGTGAAACTGAAGCCTTTGAAGCATACTTAAAAACCTCTATCGCTGCACTCTCCAAATCCTTTATCTTCTTATATTTCTGAAAACGAGCATCCGCAACTGTACAACCATGCAACTTCTTCCACTGGGCTACCACATACTTAGCAGCTTCCAACGAATCAACTATAATATGAAAATGATAATGAAACGAAAACAAACCTTTTTTTACTACATGGTAGGTACATTCCTTCTTGATCACTCCCGATATATCAAGAGAGCGGAACTTATGCTTTGTCCTTATACCATCAGCCCACATCCGGTTACACTTGCGCATAAAATCGCGCAACACCTTTACATCATTGGTAACACAATTCTGCAAAGTAAGCGTCACGAAATAAAACTCCCCACCTTCCGAAGCCAGATACTTCATAATCGGGAGAAACTTCTTTATATTTTGTGCCGTTTGGATACGCTGACAAATAGGACAGAAAGCCCGATGACAGTAATGGGAATGAGCTTTACCACCCTGCACGGTATAGACATTTGAACACACATGGGCATCCATGTACGCTTTCATCAGTTTGCTTTCCGGATTCTTTTCCGAAAGTTTTCGAGTGAAATTATGAGAGATGATTTTTACCTTAGCCTTTTTTTTAAGACTTTCAGAACCGTTTTTTAACGAGTTTTCTTTGCAGTTGGTTATATTTATTGTACCTTTGTCCATGTAAATTTAATTGTGGTTTCGCTGCCCACCGTCCAAAGTAAGAAGCGAAGCCGTTAAACATATACAAAGCCCATTGGTAGCGAGCCGATGGGCTTCGTGTTTTTTATCTCACCCCAAAAGTAGACAATTCATCCCAAACCACCAAACATCATTCAAAAAACCTGCCTGCAACAAGCCAAAAAGCATTTACCACGAAACTTTCTAATTTATCTAGTATGGGGACTTCGCCCCCATTCCCCCAGCTGCGCAATCCGGACACAAATACACAACTAAATCCACATAAACAAGGATACTTCCGGGAAAAAAACTATCTTTGCTGTACACAAAGACAACCCTTGCCGAACGATACGGGAGAGTTGCAATAATACCACCGGAGTGAATTGACGGATATCCGACATCTTCAGTGGTATTTTTCTTATCCCCCTCCCGTCCCCCAAAGGGGGAGCACACAAAGACAAGCCCTACCTTCACTCAATGGAGTGTTAAATTGTTGCGTATGGGTCGAGCTCCTTAATCCGCTTACACAAATAATCAAATCGTTTCTTTGTAAGTGGTGTGAGTGTATCGAGGTTCTCGCCATCAAAATCCTCTCCAAAGATAATGTCATCCACCCCTATGCCGTGATTGTAGTTCTCGCGCACGCAATCACGCAGAATCCAAAGGTTGCGCAGGTTCACCCAGTCTGCCGTTTTGTTCTTGATTCTACTGAACAGCACAGCAGCTGTGTAGAGGTAGTGTCCGCAATGGTTATAGTCATGCAGCACAAGCTTGCCCTGGTAATAGATGTCGAAATCTTTATTTTCTTCATCTTCTTTTGTATCGCAATAGAAGAACGGAATGTCTTTCAGACCGTCCCAATTAATATAAGTAGTTGGCTTCATAATATCTTTTTTGAATATGCTACGTAACCTGTTATTTGCACACTTCCCATTATTCACAGAACATTTGTTGAAACACTTCACGTAACCTTTTTATCTCACTGAAATTCAAATCTCCAATCTTTCTTTTCAGCCGGCTTTTATCCACCGTGCGAATCTGATCCGTAGCTATCTCCCCATCACGCCCGGCTACAGAGCACAAAACCCGGTAAGGATAGTTCCTTATGGTGGAGGTTATCGGAGCAATGACTACTGTTGTAAGATACATATTCAAATCTGAAGGGGTTACAACAACACATGGTCGTGTCTTTGCCATTTCACCCCCACGGGTAGGGTCCAACTCTACCCAATACACTTCATACTGTTCTACCATGTCCAATCCTCAAACTTTTCATCCTCAAACACATCAGGGATAAGTAACTCGTCATCCCCATTCTCATGAGCACGTTTGGCAGCTTCCGCCCATCCCTGCCGTGGTTGTGCCTTTATTACAATATTGTTCCCGTCCAAAGAAATGCTCACAGCCGATTTCAAGGACAAACGCAACTGTTTCAATATCTCGGAAGGAAGTATTATCCCCTTGCTGTTTCCAATCTGAATAATGTTTGTTACCATAATGTTATAACTTTAAAATTGATTATCACAACACAAATATAGACAAAGTTATAACAATACCAAAAGAAAAGCCAACTTTTTTCCATTTTCACCGATAACCCGGCCAACGGCTGCACTCGTCGGGAGGCTAGTGCCCCCCTTGCCGTGCGGCGCTCCCCGACCTATGATTCTTATCATGTCTTGTGTCCTTTTCTCCGCTTCTAACAAACAAATCTGCATAAAATATAGATTTGCGTTTCCATTTGAATTTTAGTTATTTGATACCCTAACTATGAATAGCAAACAGATAACTGATTTTTAAAACAGCAGAATGTTTCTGTTTTATTAAAATAAAAAGGGAACAAATTTTTAAGGTAATACTTACGGAAAAAACAGACTTTATAACGTTTCTTTTTCGTACATTTGCAACAATATAATAAAAGCGAAACATATAATGGAGAAGCAAGGAGAAATCATACTATACCAACCGGATGAAGCTGTAAGGTTGGAAGTACGTTTAGAAGATGAAACCGTTTGGCTCACACAAGCGCAGATAGCAGAACTTTTTCAACGTGACAGAACCGTTATTACCAAACATATAAATAATGTTTTTAAGGAAAAGGAATTGGAAGAGAAAAGCAATGTGCATTTTTTGCACATTGCTAATTCCGATAAGCCTGTCAAGTTCTTTAGTCTAGACGTAATAATTTCAGTTGGATACAGAGTTAAAAGCGTAAGAGGTACGCAATTCAGGCAATGGGCAAATAAAATTTTAAAAGAATATTTATTGAAAGGTTATTCTATAAACCAACGGCTCAATGACATGGAATATAGAATGAACAATAGATTCTTCCAAATAGAGAAAACCATTGCTGAACATGATGCAAAGATAGACTTCTTTGTACGCACCTCATTGCCTCCGGTGGAAGGTATATTCTTTGACGGTCAGATATTCGATGCGTATAAGTTTGCTACAGATTTAATAAAGTCTGCCAAATGCTCACTTGTGCTTATCGACAACTATGTAGATGAATCCGTGTTACTCATGTTGAGCAAACGAAACAGTGGAGTATCAGCTACTATTTATACACAAAATAAACGCACAGCTCCAACTTGATTTAAACAAACACAATGACCAATATCCTCCCATTGAAGCTAGAACCTACAAAAGTAGTCATGACCGCTTCTTAATCATTGATAATACGGAAGTATATCATATTGGGGCATCGCTAAAGGATTTGGGCAAGAAAATGTTTGCTTTCTCCAAACTGGAACTTCCTGCCCATACGATAATTGATGTATTATGAAATAAGCTAATCACCCATGCGAGAAGCGGAAGAGAATATAAAATTCAAGATGGAAATTGACGTATTGGTTCCCATTCCACGTACTGTCACCCGTGATTTCACCAGTTTGAAGCACCTGCGTCAATGGCAGAAACGGAATGACATCGATGGTTCTCTTTACTGTTTTGCACACCGGGAATACCTGCTCAACGAAAAGGGAGAATGGGAACAATTTACCGTTATCGGCAAACAGGTAGTGACTATCGGAGAACTGGAAAGGCTTCTTTTGGCAATGAAGCAAAAGGGGTTCAACCAATACAGCCGTGAGGAATATGAAGAATTAATGTCTTCATATTTGAAAAAGTGAAGAATTAAAACCTTCATTACACATTTAAATACGAAAACAGGATGAAAATAGGATATGCCCGTGTTTCCACCAAGGAACAACATCTGGATATGCAACTGGAAGCGTTGAAGGCTGCCGGATGCGAGAAAATCTTCTCTGAGAAAATGACCGGACGTCAACAAAACCGCCCGGAACTGGATGCCTGCCTGAGCTTTCTCCGGGAAGGCGACACACTTGTCGTATATAAGCTGGACCGGCTTGGCCGTTCGCTGAAGAATATCCTTACGCTATTGGAAGATTTCAAGAATAGGGGCATCCAATTCACCTCACTGCAAGACAACATCAGTACGGAAGGCGCAATCGGCCAACTGATGAACAACATTCTCGGTGCTTTCGCTCAGTTTGAAAGAGACCTTATCTATGAGAGAACCCAAGAAGGCAGAAGAATCGCCAAGGAAAAAGGTGTCAAATTCGGCAGAAAGACACTTATCAACAAAAACAACATCGCCAAGCAGAAAAGCTGCATCCAACTCTATGAATCCGGAACGCCGGTAAGGGAGATACAGAAAATATTAAACATAGGCAGTAGCGGAACAGTATATCGCCTATTAAGAAGGAATGGAATTGCGCTGAAATCCGAGAACAAAAATAACAAATAACGAATAAACCTCTGCCCATCCTTCAAAGATGATTCTCAAAGATCGTCTGCAATTCCACCTCTCAGCAAGATTATAGGAAAGTCCCCTTCACGGGGACTGATTTTTTTTAATTTTAATACAATAACTCCATGCACTCCTGTACCGCTTTTTCCAATGCTTCTTCCAAACAACAAAAAGCGTCCGCATTACTTTCGGAGTCATACAACACATAATCTCCAGCCCTCACAACCACATGCCAGACCGCCACGTTTTGTTCTGTTTGAAACGTATATTCACGAGTCTGTATCATCCATTGGATACATGCTGCCAGTGTCGGGCACTCGCACATATACATCGGGGTATTCCTTCCCTCAATATCGGTGCGTAGCCTATCCTGTTTGTCATACCAATACTCACAAGGCACGTAATAGTATAATTCCTTCATCATAAGAGCTGTGTCGCTATTAACCAATCTCTCTTTGTTGATTTGTGTAATCAAATTTTCCATATTAGCATTATTTAAGTTGAACATCTGATTTATTCTTCAGCTAGATTCAAGACCTTTTCATTTTTTGTATCGGGAAGGTCTTTGGTCAGCCGACCTTTTTTTTGATGTCATTCCCCATCTGAGTTCTGAGCCTTTTTTCGGCATATCAAGGTCTGGATTGCAAGCAATAAGCCAAGTTTCACTTATGGAAAATGTCGGGAAGACACTTCTTCATCGTTATTTTCCATACAGTAAAGGCGCATGGCCGTAACTTGCCATTTGCGGAATCCCGAAACCTTTGCCGAGCAAAAAGCCGGACTCGGATCGGAGGAAAGAAGCCGGGGGAGGCAGCCCACAGAAAGGGCAATCCGATACAATCAAGAAATTAACCTGCTATACCCTTGTGCGAGTGAAATAATCCATCATAGACACTACATACCTAAGTAGTGGTATCAATACACCGATCACATATATCATAGCGTAGCCCAAAAGGACAAAAGGTAATGTTTTACGATAAAGACATGCAACAGCGAGCAATATAAACGAAAAAGAAAAGCCATAAACCCCATATTGAAAACCGGGTATCAACTCATAAACAGGTACGGGTTCCGGATGAAGCATGGCTCCGGCCACAATAGAATAAAGGCTGGTCAATAATATAAGCAGCGTATATAAGCAACTCTTAAGAATCCTGGGATCATTCCTTTTACAATAGAGAATCGTTCGGATATCACTTCTAAGAAACTCAATGCCCAGTAAGAGAGCCACCATAACGCCTGTATCAAAAGTAGAAAATACATTCATTCCGATCACCTTTGGCGCGAAGATATGTATTTATTCTGAAAAGCCACGTCTTTGCGTATTTTACGATGTCGCATCCGATAGTCCGGGAAGCATTTTTTTGGTTCTTTTTTGGGGTGACTGCCAAAAAAGAACCCCGAAGCCGAAATCCCGGGCAGACGGGATTTCTCCCGTCCACCTTACCTATTTTGCAATCTTCCCTCGTCCGCATAGCTATAATAGTTATTGCCTGCCACAATCACATGGTCAACCAAACGGATGTCTAATGTTTCAGCGGCTTTTTTAACTGCTTCCGTCAAGCGGTCATCCGCACTGCTGGGCTTGCGTGCTCCTGATGGGTGGTTATGTACCATGATAAAAGATACGGCGTTATAATACAATGCCTGCTTCATGATAACCCGTATATCCACAGGGGCGGTATTTATCCCGCCGCATGAGATACGGACTTTACGGATGAGTTTGGACGAACTGTTCAGCAACAGCACCCACATCTCTTCAGTAGCTATATCGCACAAAACAGGATGCATCATTTTATAAACATTATTGCTGGATAAAAGCGCAGGACTTTCAACTTGCCCTTCTTTCAGCCGTTTATATAGCTCAATCGCCGCATAAGCGACTTTTTTACGGCTGGGTGTTAGTGTTTCCAGTACATCAGACAAGCACAATCCTTCTATTTCCATCTGTTCATACTTATATTCTTCACGTTTCAGTTTCTCACTGTTCGTCAAGGTATAAATCAACTCGCTGTTTTCCATCACCCGATAAACGTCATTCACTTCAAATACGGTTCTCTTCGTTTTCATACTGCCAAAAATTAAAAGATTAATACTCGCAAACATCGCTTGTCGCCCCAACCATAAATTTTTCCTCAACTGATTGGGAACAGTGCATTGAAGAGAAAGCGGGAAAGACGGATCAGAACGGGATTGAACTGGTAAATACTACCTCCCGGAATGGGAGGATGGAGATTTGGCTTTTCAATATCGGGCGTTCCGGCCACGCCTACCTTCGCAATGTTCCTATCAGTTCAGGAAAAAATCATCATACCTCTCTTCCGGCATAGCCGGAGCGTAGAGCGTTAGGGATAGCAGGGAAAAGCCTGGAGGGTAACGAGGACTTGCAACGAATAGCCCGGTCAGAAGGGAACGCCCTGAAAAACTAATTCGGATACAGAAGATGAACAGAACCGCCTTCCAATCATATAAAAAAGCGTGAAAATCAACACATACTTCCGAAAAATCTTTTTCCGAAAGTACGTATAGGGCATGTGAAGGGAAAATTTATTTTCCCAGTCATTTCTATGTTATCGCTTTGGGGATATTTAAAGGGGTTAGGAGTTTAGGTCTTTATTATGTATTTTGGTGGATGGTTTTACACAGCCGATACCTTTTATTTAAAAATTTCTCTCTTTTATTTCACTGATATACCGACATATAAAAAAAACAGGGATTACCTATTCCCTTCATTAACGGGTGGACGGTTTTACACAGCTGACAAGTGAAACCGGACGCTTTTACACAACTAAAGCAAAAGGAGTGGACGGTTCTACACAACTAGAAGCAACAAACGGGACACTTCTACACAACTAAAACAGGCAAAGCGGATGACTCCACACATCTAATCACCCCAATAGGGACACTTCTACACAACTAATTCTATAAAAAACCGTGAAACGTGGACGGTTCTACACAGCTGGATCGTCCATGTTCACCGCCCCGTCCGTCTCCGGAGATATGAACTCTTCAGGAGCAGGAGCAACTTCCGTTCCATTGGCACTCTCCAACTCTTCCTGTGCCCATCCTTCCGGAAACCTGCCGAATACAGCCACGAAATCACTGATATATATCTGTTTCTTCTTTTCTACGCTTTCCGGGGAGTTTGCCCATAAAAGGAACTCTTTATACAGTCCGGCATCTTCCTCCACCTCTTTGATCTTCTTCCTCCTGACAGCCATATCCGTGTCCGGGTAGGCAATCTCGACATACAGCCCAAGCAGGTTCTTATAGAATTTCTTCACCACGACAGCATATTGTCCTTCATCAAAATAGTGCAGCGTATGCCTAGGAAACGAGAACAACACGGTATATGCCCATCTCTCATGATCGCCTTTCACAAAAGAGAAATTGAAATTGGTATATTTCAGGTAAGTATTCATCTTTTTCAGTATCGAGGCGACCTTCTTTTTCCGGTCTTTGGGTTCGGCAATCTCTATGCCGAGCTTTTTAGCCAGCTGATCGACTGTCAGCACATAAAAAGGAGCCTCATTCTTGGTGGTCTTATACTTGATCAGGTAAACCATCTTGGAAAGTTCCAGATAGAAATAGCGGTAACGGCTGGGCAGGCTACGGTAATCCTGAAGTTCCAAGAGGTTATAGAGCGAGAACATGAAATTCTTTATCTCCGGGCTTACCACTGCCGAGTACAGCCTTTTCGTTGACTTCTTCGTCTTGAAATCGGTCATTATGTCGAAACGTTTCAAGATCTGCACGAAATTATAGGATGTACGGCCATCCTCGCCAATGGTCGGATAGCAGAGGTTCTCCAATCCCAGTTTATAGAGAGCCGCCTCAAAAACCGTCTCGATAGGATGGCTGATTCTCTGTCCTGCCGTGTCGGTACATACATATTCCGGCTGCATATTCTTTCCGAACATGGCCGCGAGCTGCCGGCTATCCAGCTTGCGCTGCAAGTTGGTACGGTCATACCCCATCTTACGGCAGAAGTCTTCTACGGAGAACCAGGAAGTCCCGAACAAGTCTTTGAGGTGATAGCTGCCCAGGTATATGATCAGATCGAGCATGACATTTCCACCTGCCTCATACAACCGTTCAATCAGCACGGAATTATAGCTTTCCCCAAGCACCCTAGGGACACGAATCAGTTCTTTTGCCATGATAATACTTACAAAATCAATCCTTTCTCTGTTTTCATTGCCACAAAGATAGGCATACCGGCCAACATACGCGTCATAATTATCAATCAGTTTTAACGGTATGACCGGTATGGGAAAAGGAGAAGTACTTTCCTGAAGAATGCTTTATCCGCCCTTCATCAGAAAGAAAGCATCTTACACCTGTACCCCATAGACATCCTATATTACTTTTTCAGTTCTTCCGATAAAAAGGAACGGTCTATCAATACTTGCACCAATGGTTTCTCTTTGACAAACTCATCAAGCTCACGCTTTATCAATTTATTGCCCAACCCTATGCGTCGTCCAAATTCCTCGAAATCCTTCCGCCCTACCTGATGAGCAATTTGACTCCACATTGTCATCTGTAATCGACTCAACCCTCGGTCTAAGGTGTAGATCGTTAGGTTATCAGTACAGCGAAATCATCCGTTCTCTCATGAGTATCTACTTCTGTGGTGGCTCATGTATTGAGGATGTCACTACTCATTTGATGAACCATCTCTCGCTTCATCCGACACTTCATACTTGTAGTTCTGATACTATCCTCAGAGCGATAAAGGAACTGACGCAAGAAAACATCTCATACACATCAGATACGGGTAAGAACTACGATTTCAACACGGCTGACACACTCAATACCTTACTGCTCAATTGTATGTTTGCATCCGGCCAACTGAAAGAGGGCGAGATGTATGATGTTGATTTCGACCATCAGTTCATAGAGACTGAGAAGTATGATGCAAAGCCTACATACAAGAAGTTCCTTGGTTATCGCCCTGGCGTGGCGGTTATTGACGACTTGATTGTTGGCATTGAGAATAGCGATGGTAACACCAACGTTCGTTTTCATCAGAAGGACACGCTGAAGAGATTCTTTGAGAGATTTGAGCAGAACGGACTTACAATCAATCGTTTCAGAGCTGATTGTGGATCATGTTCCGAGGAAATCGTGGAGGAAATAGAGAAACACAGCAAATCCTTCTATATCCGCGCAAACCGCTGCAGTTCGCTCTACAATGACATCTTTGCTCTTAGAGGCTGGAAGACTGAGGAAATCAATGGCATTGAGTTTGAATTGAACTCTATCCTTGTTGAGAAGTGGAAGGGTAAAGCATACCGACTTGTGATTCAAAGACAGAAACGGATGGATGGTGTGCAGGATCTTTGGGAAGGAGAATACACATACCGTTGTATCCTGACTAACGACTATGAATCTTCCACAAGAGAAATTGTCGAGTTCTATAACCTTCGTGGAGGAAAGGAACGTATCTTCGATGATATGAACAATGGTTTCGGGTGGGACAGATTGCCCAAATCCTTCATGGCAGAGAACACTGTGTTCCTTCTTCTTACGGCACTTATCCGTAATTTCTACAAGGCCATTATCCACAGACTTGACGTAAAGAGGTTCGGACTCAATGCAACAAGTCGCATAAAAGCGTTTGTCTTCAGGTTTATCTCTGTACCAGCCAAGTGGATCAGGACATCAAGGCGGTATGTGCTGAATATCTATACCTGTAACAATGCTTACGCAGATATTTTTCAGACTGATTTTGGATAACGCCTACAACTTATGGGTATGATACTGCGTATTGCCTCAAGTCGCATAGTGGGGCAAGGGGATATTGTGGGCAGAAGTGGGTATTTCAGCCTCAATTTATCTGCTAATTCAGTGATGAGAGGACGTTTAGACGCAAGAAGGACGCTGAAGAGCTTAGTTGCGGATTTGAGGATAACTTCAAAGTGGGAACCATCATTCCCGCCATGCCACCAAACTGAGGATCGCTTTTCATCGCTTCAATAACCATATTAAGGAACTCTTCATCCTCAAACAACGGAGCTACAATATTCTTCATTAACGGCAATAATAGGTCGGTACCTAAGAATACCTTCATTCTGTTACCTTCTTTTGTATAAGTTAAAGGTACACCGTTAATCAACATAGGATATAATTCAGCTATTGCTTGTTGCAAGATAGCACCTACATCTACCGTTCTGACAGATTTCTCAACATTATCAACATTCGCCATAATAGCCTGCGGATTGAGGAACAAGAGCAATTGATTGTCACCGGTCACTACATATTGAGCCATATTAGAAGGAGATGTAACCCATTCAGTACCGCCATTAGCAGCTGTCTCTTATACACATCTCCGAGCCCACGAGACCGTACTAGATCTCGTA